>JACCDS012050914.1_pt1 | contig 73343 bp, 58 predicted proteins | sample 7446441 | NCBI WGS metagenome assembly JACCDS01 (sample SAMN15323445, study PRJNA562643) | freshwater metagenome | isolation source: river surface water | place: USA:Blue River Watershed | collected 2017-08-17
CACCCTATTTCAGCGTGTTTTACATAGGGTGGGTAGAGCGTAGCGAAACCCACCAAGCCATCTTTACCGGCTAGACGGAAAAGAGAACACGGCCCCTTCGCGCACGCCGGCCGACGGCCAGCGCTGCGTGATGGCCTTGCGGCGCGTATAGAAGCGCACGGCGTCCGGACCATACGCATGCAGGTCGCCAAACAGCGAGCGTTTCCAGCCGCCGAATGAGTGATACGCCACCGGCACCGGCAGCGGCACGTTCACGCCGACCATGCCGACCTGGATGTTGTCGGTAAAGTAGCGCGCTGCCTCGCCGTCGCGCGTGAAGATGCAGGTACCGTTGCCGTATTCGTGCGCATCGATCAGGTCCATGCCCTCCTGCAGCGACGCCACGCGCACCACGCCCAGCACCGGGCCGAAGATCTCTTCCCGGTAAATCGTCATGTGCGGCTGCAGATGGTCGAACAGGCAGGGGCCGAGGAAGTAACCGTCTTCATGGCCGGCCACGGTGACCGTACGGCCGTCGACCACCAGTGTCGCGCCTTCGGCCACGCCGGCATCGACATAGCCCCTGACCTTGTCATAGTGCGCCTTCGTGACCAGCGGCCCCATGTCGCTGGACGCATCGGTGCCGGGACCGACGCGCATCTTTGCGATTTCGGCCTTCAAGCCTTCGATCATGCGGTCGGCGGTATCGTCGCCCACCGCGACCACCAGCGGCACGGCCATGCAGCGTTCGCCGCAGGAACCATAGGCCGCGCCCATCATGGCATTGACCGCATTGGCGATGTCGGCGTCCGGCATCACGATCGCATGGTTCTTCGCACCGCCCAATGCCTGCACGCGCTTGCCGTTCGCGCAGCCGGCGGCATAGATCGCCTGCGCAATCGGCGTCGACCCGACGAAGGACACCGCCTGCACGCGCGCATCGGCCAGCAGCGCATCGACTGCTTCCTTGTCGCCATTGACCACGTTCAGCACGCCCGGCGGCAAGCCGGCCTGCAAGGCCAGCTCGGCAATCAGCAGCGCCGACGACGGATCGCGCTCGGAAGGCTTCAGGATGAAGGTATTGCCGCAGGCAACGGCCATCGGCCACATCCACAGCGGCACCATCGCCGGAAAGTTGAACGGCGTGATGCCGGCCGTGACGCCCAGCGGCTGGAACTCGCTCCATGCGTCGATGCCGGGGCCGACGTTCTTGCTGTGTTCCCCCTTCAGCAGCTCGGGCGCGTAGCTGGCGTATTCGACGTTCTCGATGCCGCGCTGCAGCTCGCCCATCGCATCGGCCAGCACCTTGCCGTGCTCTTCGGTGATCAGCACGCAGATCCTGTCGGCATTCGCTTCAAGCAGCTCCTTGAACTTGCTCATCACGCGCGCGCGCTTCAGCGGCGGCGTCGCGCGCCAGGCCGGGTACGCGGCCTGCGCCGACGCAATCGCCTTGTCGACGGTGGCAAGGTCGGCCAGTTGCAGCGTGCGGATCGCAGCGCCGGTCGCGGGGTTGTAAACGGATTGGGTGCGGGTGCCGCCGTGGGTCGGGACGCCGTGGATCAGGTGAGGAATGGTTTGCATTGCAGCTTGTCTTTTTGACTAATTGGTTTCGTTGAATGTCTCGCCCAGCGCATTGACCAGCGCATCGATCTCTGCCTCCGTCGTGATGAACGGCGGCGCCAATTGTATTGTGTCTGCGCCATAGCGCACATAGAAACCCTTCTTCCACATCGCCATCGCGACCTCATACGGCCGTTTTGCCGGTTCGCCGCTCACGGCCGCCAGCGTGAACCCGGCCGCCAGCCCGATATTGCGGATGTCGGTGACATGCCGGCAGCCCTTCAGTCCATGCACCGCTGCCTCGAACTTCGGCGCCAGCGCCTTCACTCGGTCGACCGCGCCCTCTTTTTCAAGCAGGTCGAGCGTGGCCAGCGCGGCTGCGCACGCGACCGGATGCGCGGAATAGGTATAACCATGCGGGAATTCCAGCAGGTAGTCCGGACCGCCTGACTGCATGAAGGTGTCGTAGATATCCTTCGTCGCGACCACCGCGCCGAGCGGCTGCACGCCGTTGGTGATCTGCTTCGCGCAATTGAGGATGTCGGGCCGGACGCCGAAGGCTTCAGCGCCGGTCCATGCGGCGGCGCGGCCGAAGCCGGAGATCACCTCGTCGAAAATCAGCAGGATGTCATGCTGGTCGCAGAGGGCGCGCAGCCGCTGCAGGTAGCCCACCGGCGGGATGATCACGCCGGCCGAGCCGGAAAAAGGCTCGACGATCACTGCCGCAATATTGGACGCGTCATGCAGGCCGATCAGGCGCAGCAGCTCGTCGGCCAGCTCCACGCCCTGCGCTGGCTGGCCGCGCGTGAAGGCATTCGCTTCCAGCATCGTGTGCGGCAAATGGTCGGCCTCGACGCCCTGCCCGAACAGCTTGCGGTTGCCGACAATGCCGCCGACCGAAATGCCGCCGAAGTTCACGCCGTGATAGCCCTTTTCGCGGCCGATGAAGCGTGTCTTCGAGCCCCTGCCCCGGGCGCGCCAGTACGCGCGCGCCATTTTCAGCGCAGTGTCGGCCGATTCGGAACCGGAGCCGGTGAAGAACACATGATCTAGCCCCTCGGGCAGGAAGTCCTTCATCCGGTTGGCAAGCGCGAACGACAGCGGGTGGCCGAACTGGAACGCAGGCGCGTAATCCAGCGTTGCGATCTGCCGGCTGACCGCGGCGATCAGCTCCGGCCGGCGATGGCCGAGCCCGGTGCACCACAGGCCCGACAGTCCGTCGAAGATGCTGCGGCCATCGGCATCGGTGTAGTACGCGCCGTCGGCTTCGACGATCAGGCGCGGATGCGCCTTGAATTCCCGGTTGCCGGTATACGGCATCCAGTGCGCTTCCAGCCAGGCGCCGTCGGTGCGCACCGCGGCATCGGTCAGGGGTGTCGGGGCCGAAAAGGTCATGCTGCTTCCTTGATCGATAATCTGCGCATGGCCGGTCGGACTGACGAGCCTGTGCTGCCGTAATTATCCATGTTTGCCTACGGCCGGATGAAACAGGCTGGATGGCGGTGAGCCGCCGCGGAGCGCGAGAATTGCGTACATTACTTGAGAAATAACAATGAAATTGCTCTCAGGCCACAGAATTGACGGACATCCGGGTAATTTACGCTGAACGAGACAGCCGCCCTGTCGTGTTCATGGCGATTGCCCCCACTGCATACCACTTCACTACCCAGCGGCGAGCTGCCGGTCGTATCGTGTGATTGACCGAGACAGACGAATGCGCATTTCCCTCAGTTCCCTGATCACGCGGATCATTCTGCTGTGCGTCATTCCGTTGATGACGCTCGCGATCTTCATCTCGGCGGTGCGGGTTTTCGACATCAATACCTCGTCGCAGCGGCGCGCGGAACAGGTGTCGGTGAACATCCGCGTCGCGCTAGACAACCACCTTCGCTCACGCATAGGCGCGCTGGAGACGCTGGCCGATTCGCCGCTGGCCGACCCGCTGAATGTGCCGCTGCTGTACGCCGAGGCGCAGGCTTTTCGTCAGCATTTCGGCGGCCATGTGGTGCTGGCCAATACCAATCGCATTCCGATCTTCAATACCCGCCTCCCGCTCGGGGAGGCGATGCCTGCCGGCCCGTTGCCGACGCCGAAGGGCGTGGCGGCGGTACCGATTGCGCTGCGAACTGGCAAGGCAGCAGTCGGCGACAGATTCATCGGGCAGGCAGCCAAAGTACCGCTGGTAGGCATTGCCGTGCCGGTGGTGCGTGAAGGCCGGGTCAGGCGCGTGCTGGTCAATACGATCGAGCTGAACGAGATACAGCAGCTGATCGATCATCTGCACCTGCCGGCCGGATGGCATGTGCACATCATCGACAGCAGCGGCGCGCAACTGGCAGGCACCGCGGCTGCGAATCCGACACCAGTCCATGAAAAGCGCTGGGCTCAGGCATCGACGATGTCCGGCTGGATGGTCATGGTACAGATACCGCGCGCCGTTTTCTATCGCCAGCATATCGAAACCATGCTCCTGACGCTGCTGCTGTTGATCGTGGCGGCAGGCGTCAGCATCTGGCTCGGTCGGCGCACCGCGCGCCGGCTGCATCGCTCAATGGCGACGCTGAGCGAATTGGAGCCGCCCGGCAAGGCGACGCTGTCGACCATCGATGAAGTCGAGTCGGTGCGCGATACGCTCAGCGCCGAACGCGACTCCCGGCGCGAAGCGGAAGCGCGCTGGCGTTATGCGATCGAGGGTTCCGGCGACGGCCTGTGGGACTGGGACATCAACTCCGGCGAAGTGTTCTACAGCGAGCGCTGGAAGAGCATGCTCGGCTTCGCCGGCGACGACCTGAGCGGCCACATCGATGAATGGGGCACACTGGTGCACCCGGATGACAAGGAGCGCGTGCTGGACGCGGTGCAGGATCACCTGAGCGGCAAGACGCGCGAGTTCGAGCAGGAATACCGGATACGATGCAAGGACGGCAGCTGGAAATGGATACTCGCCCGCGGCATGGCGATGCCGGCCGCACCCGGCAGCACGGACCTGCGGATGATAGGCACCAACATCGACATCACCGCACGCAAGGAAGCCGAGGCGCAGATCGAGTATCTGGCCTTCTACGATCCATTGACCGGTCTGGCCAATCGCAAGCTGCTGACTGATCGCGCGCAGCACGCGCAAGCGGTCGCCGCGCGCAGTCTGCAATACGGTGCGCTACTGTTCATCGACCTCGATGGCTTCAAGGCCGTCAACGACATGTGGGGCCACAGTGTCGGCGACCAGATGCTGATGCAGGCTTCGCAGCGAATGAAGCGCTGCCTGCGCGCCGCCGACACCATCGCCCGCCTGGGCGGCGATGAATTCGTGCTGCTGCTGCAGAACATCGGCGCGAACCGTGACGATGCAGCGCACGAAGCGGCCGTAGTCGCCGAGAAGATGCTCGATGCGTTCTTCCCGCCGTTCAGCATGGACAATCACGAGTTCCATTGCGGTGCCAGCCTCGGCATCACGCTGTTCCGCGACGAGCCGGTGTCGCTCGACGGCTTGCTTGGCCAGGCCGACTCCGCGATGTACATGGCCAAGGCCGCAGGCGGCAATGCCTACCGCTATTTCGATGCCGAGCTGCAGGCGAGCCTGCTGCAGAAATCCGCATTCGAGACCGAACTGCGACAGAGCATCCACCGCAAGCAGCTGCACCTGCTGTTCCAGCCGCAGGTGAACACCGAAGGACGCATCGTCGGCGCCGAAGCGCTGGTGCGCTGGAACCATCCATCGCTCGGACTGGTGTCGCCGTCGCGTTTCATCCCGGTGGCGGAGAAAGACAACTTCATCGTCGAGCTGGGCCGCTGGGTGCTGCGCGACGCATGCCGGGTACTGGCCGGACTGGGCCGCCATCCGCTGACTGCGCAGATGAGCGTCGCGGTCAACGTCAGCCCGCGCCAGTTCCTGCAGCCGGATTTCGTGCAGCAGGTCGAGCGCGCGCTACACGACACCGGCGCTGCGCCGTCGCTGCTGAAGCTGGAGCTGACTGAATCCATCTTCGCGCAGGACATCGCGCTGATCGCCGCGAAGCTGGATGAGCTGCACCGGCTCGGCATCACCTTCGCGCTCGACGACTTCGGCACTGGCTACTCGTGCCTTGCCTACCTGAAGCAGCTGCCGTTCGACCAGATCAAGATCGACCAGGCCTTCGTGAAAGAATTGCCGGGCGAACCGCGCGACGCGGCGATCGTACATACCATCATCGCGCTGTGCGAAAGCCTGCACATCGCGGTGATCGCCGAGGGCGTCGAAACGGAAAGCCAGCGGGAATTCCTCGAACTCAATGGCTGCCACACGTTCCAGGGCTTCCTGTTCAGCCAGCCGGTGCCGGAGCGGGAGCTGGTGGACTTGGCGGGCGCATCGGTCAGCTAGCTCACCGGCAAGCCACACGAGACGGCAGGCCAGCCTTATAGTGCAGGGGCAGTTCCGATCAAAGGAGTTGCCTGATGCAAACCTGCTCCCGCCTTCCTTTCCCCTGCCGCCCGGAACCCGAGGTCGCGTCCGTGCTGCTGCATGACGCTGCATCGCTGCTCGACTGGCCGCGAGTGGTTCTGATGGCCACGCCGTGGGTCGATGCGGTCCGCCGCGACCCGCCGCCGTTCTGGGCGATGGAAACCCTTCTAAAGGAATACCCGATCTCCCTTCAGGAAGGTCGTGCATTGATGCGGCTGGCCGAGGCACTGCTGCGTGTGCCGGATGCGGAGACTGCGATCGCCCTCACCGCTGACCAGCTCGCGCAGGCGCAATTCGATCCGCAGTCCGACTCGGCGCTCGCGCGAATGTCGTCCGCTGCGCTGTCCCTGTCGCAACGCACACTGGCGCCGGACGGTGGACTGCTGAAAAAAATGGGCGCGCATGTCGTGGTGCAGGCCGCGGTGCGCGCGGTGCAACTGCTCGGACGTCAGTTCGTGCTCGGCGAAAACATCGCCGCTGCGCTGAAGCGTTCTGCAGCCATGCGCGCGCGCCAGCCCGCGCTGTCATTCAGTTTCGACATGCTGGGCGAAGGCGCGCGCACGATGGACGATGCGTTTCGTTATCTCGACGAATATCGCGCCGCGCTCGATGCCATCGCCGAGTCGCACAATCCCCGCTCGGCGCCGGATGGAATTTCAGTGAAACTGTCTGCGTTGCATCCGCGTTACGAGCCGCTGCAGCACGCGCGTGTCATGAAAGAGCTGGTGCCGCGCGTGTGGACGCTGTGCGAGATTGCCGCCAGCGCCGGGCTGCACCTGACCATCGATGCCGAGGAATCGGAACGGCTGGAGTTGTCGCTGGAGGTGTTCGACGCGCTGTGCGCGAAGGTGGCCGCGCATCATCCGCACTGGCGCGGCTTCGGCATTGCGCTGCAGGCTTACCAGACGCGCGCGCTCGACCTGGTCGTGCAGGTTATCGCCATCGCGCGCCGGCACCGCTTGCACCTGATGTGCCGGCTGGTGAAAGGCGCTTACTGGGACGCGGAAATCAAGCGCGCGCAGGAGCTGGGGCTGCCCGGCTATCCGGTGTTCACGCACAAACATCACACCGACATCGCCTACTTTGCATGCGCAAACGCGATGCTGCAGGCATCCGATTGCGTGTACCCGCAATTCGCGACCCACAATGCCGCCACGATCGCGGCCCTGCTGCAGATGGGACAGGGTCGCAGCTTCGAACTCGGGCGGCTGCACGGCATGGGCGAAGGCATCTACCGCGAAGTGCTGAAACATGCCGCCGTGCGCTGCCGCGTCTACGCGCCGGTCGGGCAGCATCGCGATCTGCTCGCTTATCTGGTCCGGCGGCTGCTGGAAAATGGCGCCAACTCGTCATTCGTGCGGCAATTGCATGACGACACGGTGTCTGTCGCCGACCTGCTCGCCTCGCCACTGCATGTCATGCCGACGCCGGCGCTGCCGCTGCCTGCCGACATGTACGGCGCATTCCGACGCAACAGCGACGGCATCGATCTTACGGTGCCGGAAATGCGCGAGCCATTGCAGCATGCGCTTGACACCTTGCCAGTGCCCTCGCCATCCGCACCGGTGGAATCAATAGCGGCAGCGGTGTCGAGAGCCAACGCTGCATTCGACGACTGGCGGCAGACACCACTGGACGCGCGTTGCGCGATCCTGATGCGCGCCGCCGATGCAATGCAGTCGCAACTGCCGACGCTGTGCGCGGCGCTGGTGCGCGAGGCGTTCAAGACCTGGAATGACGCCATCGCCGAGGTACGCGAGGCCATCGATTACCTGCGCTATTACGCTGCCGATGCCAAACGCGTCCTGCAAGCACAGTCGCTGCCCGGCCCGACCGGCGAATCGAACACCTTGCTGCTGCGCGGGCGCGGCGCATGGGTCTGCATCAGCCCGTGGAATTTTCCGCTGGCGATCTTCACCGGACAGGTCGCGGCGGCGCTCGTGAGCGGCAACACGGTACTGGCAAAACCCGCAGCGCAGACGCCGGCCATCGCCGCGCTGGCGGTGCGCATGCTGCACGAGGCCGGTGTGCCGGAACATGTGCTGCAGCTGCTGCCCGGCGAAGGCCACACCGTCGGCGCGGCGCTGGTCGCCCAGCCGGGCATTGCCGGCGTCGCATTCACCGGCTCGACCACGGTCGCCAAGGCGATACAGCGCGTGCTGGCCGACAAGGATGGCCCCATCATCCCGCTGATTGCCGAAACCGGCGGCATCAATGCGATGCTGGTCGATTCGACCGCGCTGCCCGAGCAGGTCTGCGATGCGGTGATGCAGTCGGTGTTCCGCAGCGCGGGGCAGCGCTGTTCGTCGCTGCGGATGCTGTGCGTGCATGAAGCGATCGCGAATGATGTGCTGTCGATGATCGAGGGCGCGCTGGCCGAACTGAATGCAGGAGATCCGGCCGACTGGGCAACCGATGTCGGCCCCGTGATCGATGCCCGCGCGCTCGATCGCCTGCTGGCGCAGCTGAAGGCTTTGGGCCACGTCATTGACCCGTCCGAACTATCTACCGGCAATCTGCTGAAGCCCGTGATGGTCGAGATCAAGCAGCTGTCCTCGGTGCGCGAGGAAATCTTCGGCCCTGTACTGCAGGTGATGCGCTGGCGCGGAGATCCGGCAACGGTGGTGGCTGAAATCAATGCGCTGGGTTACTGACTGACGCTGGGCCTGCAGACCCGCATCGACGGTCGCGCCGAAACGCTGGCAAGGCTCGCACGCGTTGGCAATGTGTATGTAAACCGTGGCATGACCGGCGCCGTGGTCGGCGTGCAGCCCTTCGGCGGCGAAGGCCTGTCGGGTACCGGCCCCAAGGCCGGCGGGCCGCACTATCTGCTGCGCTTCTGCGCCGAGCAGACGGTCACGATCAATACGGCTGCTGCGGGCGGGAATATCGACCTGATGACACGCTGATCTGTAATCAGGCATACAACCTGCTAACCCCAACACCCGAAGCAGCCGTACCCGGTTTGCACCACGGCGGACACTGAATTCCTGCGATCCCGGCGATCAGGGCGAGGCCGCCCCGGGTGGTCGCACGGTTTCAGTGCGCCGGTGACCGACGGCCCGATCATCCCGATAGCGAATCGTTAACGAGCCCATGTCCATTCACGTCGCCCTCCATCACGTTACCCACTACGCATACGACCGGGCGATCAATCTCGGCCCTCAGGTAATCCGGCTGCGGCCCGCGCCGCATTTCCGCGGCCGCATCCTGTCGTACTCGCTGAAGGTCGAGCCCGCCACGCACTTCATCAACTGGCAGCAGGACCCGTTCTCGAACTATCAGGCACGGCTGGTGTTCCCGGAGAAGACCACCGGGTTCAAGGTCACGGTCGACGTGGTCGCCGAAATGGCGGTGTTCAATCCGTTCGACTTCTTCCTCGAGCCCGCCGCCGAGCACTATCCGCTCGAGTACAGCCCATCGCTGAAGAAGGAACTCGGGCCCTACCTGCAAACCTTGCCCCTGACACCGCAGCTGAAGAAATATCTCGACAAGATCGATCGCAGCAAGGTGCGCACGATGGACTTTCTCGTGAAGCTGAACCAGCAGCTGCAGCAGGACATCAGGTATCTGGTGCGACTCGAACCCGGCGTGCAGACGCCGCAGGAAACGCTGACGAAGGGAAGCGGCTCCTGCCGCGACAGCGGCTGGCTGCTGGTGCAGTTGCTGCGCCATCTCGGACTCGCCGCGCGCTTCGTGTCCGGCTATCTGATCCAGCTGACGCCGGACGTAAAATCGCTAGACGGCCCGTCCGGCACCGACGTCGACTTCACCGACCTGCATGCATGGTGCGAGGTCTACCTGCCGGGTGCGGGATGGATAGGCTTTGATCCGACCTCGGGCCTGCTGGCCGGCGAAGGCCACATCCCGCTCGCGTGCTCGCCGGATCCGTCGGGCGCCGCGCCGATCGACGGCGCGATCGACAAGTGCGAAGTGGAATTCAGTCACCACATGCAGGTGACGCGCATTCATGAATCGCCGCGCGTGACCAAACCGTATACCGACGAACAATGGTCCGACGTGCTGGCTTTAGGCGATCTGGTGGATGGCCGGCTGAACGCGCAGGACGTGCGGCTGACCATGGGCGGCGAACCGACCTTCGTCGCCTCGAACGGCCGCGACGAAGCCGAATGGAATACCGATGCGCTGGGGCCGACCAAGCGTGGCTATGCGACCGAACTCGTGCACAAGCTGCGCGAGGAATACGGCCGCAATGGCTTCCTGCACTTCGGCCAGGGCAAGTGGTATCCGGGCGAGCAGCTGCCGCGCTGGGCCTTGTCGATCTGCTGGCGCGCCGACGGACAGCCGATCTGGCATAACCCGTCGCTGTTTGCCGACGAACGCGATCCGGTGCATTACACCGCCGACGATTCGGCCCGCTTCATCCGGACGCTGGCGAAAAAGCTCGGCCTGACCGATGAGTTCATCACGCCCGCACATGAAGACGTGATGTATTACCTGTGGCGGGAATCACGCTTGCCGATGAACGTCGATCCCTTCGATTCGCGGCTCGACGATGAGATGGAGCGCACGCGCCTGCGTCGCGTGTTCAGCCAGAAGCTTGATACAGTCATCGGCTATGTGCTGCCGCTGTCGGCCGGCGGCCCGCCGCTGTCCGGTTCGACCTGGACCACCGGCCCCTGGTTCTTCCGCGACGGCAGAATGCTACTGATCCCCGGCGACTCGCCGATGGGCTTGCGCTTGCCGCTGGACTCGCTGCCCTGGGTCACGAAAACCGACTACCCCTACCTGATCGAGCAGGATCCGTTCGCGCCGCGCAGCGCCTTGCCGTCGCCCGCGCAATATCGCGCCCAGTATCGCGCCGGCGCTTACTCGGGCACGCAGGGCGCCCATGCGCGGCAAGGCATGGGCTATGGCGCAGTGAATGCGTCGATGCCCGAGCGATTCGAATCGGCGCACCGGACCACACGGACCGCGCTGTGCGTGGAAACGCGCGACCCGATGCGCGCAAACGGCCCCAAGGCCGAGCGCGAGCATGGCGGTCAATCGGGCGCGTTGTATGTGTTCATGCCGCCGCTGGCGCGCCTTGAAGATTATCTGGACCTGCTCGCCGCAGTTGAAGCGACCGCCGAAGAGCTGCAAGTGAAGATCGTGCTCGAAGGCTATCCGCCGCCGCGCGATCCGCGCCTGAAGCTGCTGCAGGTGACGCCGGATCCGGGCGTGATCGAGGTGAACATTCATCCGGCAGCCAACTGGCAGGAAGTGGTGCAGCACACCGAGTTCCTGTATCAGGCTGCGTTCGAGACGCGGCTGTCGGCCGAGAAGTTCATGACCGACGGCAAGCACACCGGCACCGGCGGCGGCAATCATTTCGTGCTGGGGGGTGCAACGCCGGCCGACAGCCCCTTCCTGCGCAAGCCCGAACTGCTGGCCAGCCTCATTCTTTACTGGCACAACCATCCGAGCCTGTCGTATCTGTTCAGCGGCATGTTCATCGGCCCGACCTCGCAGGCGCCGCGCGTCGACGAGGCGCGCAACGACCAGATCTACGAACTCGAGATCGCACTGAAGGAAATCCACGCGAACCGGCAGAAGCACGGACAGGACATGCCGCCCTGGCTGGTCGACCGCACCCTGCGCAACATCCTGATCGACGTCACCGGCAACACGCACCGCAGCGAGTTCTGCATCGACAAGCTGTACTCGCCGGACAGCAGCACCGGCCGGCTCGGCCTCTTGGAGCTGCGCGCATTCGAGATGCCGCCGCATGCGCGCATGAGCGTGGTGCAGCAATTGCTGCTGCGCGCGCTGGTCGCGCGTTTCTGGCAGCAGCCTTACATGGCGCCGGTCACGCGCTGGGGCACGGAACTGCACGACCGCTTCCTGCTGCCGACCTTCGTGCAGCAGGACTTCAATGACGTGATCGAGGAAATGAATCAGGCGGGCTTCGCGTTCAAGGCCGCATGGTTCGCGCCGCACTTCGAATTCCGCTTCCCCCTGATCGGCAAGCTGCAGAGCATGGGCATGGAACTCAGCCTGCGCAATGCGCTCGAACCCTGGCACGTGATGGGTGAGGAAGGCGCGGGTGGCGGTACAGTGCGCTTCGTCGATTCGTCGCTGGAACGTGTCGAAGTGCGCGTGACCGGCATGAACCAGAGCCGCTACGCCATCACCTGCAATGGCCAACCCTTGCCGCTGCAGCCAACCGGCATCGCTGGCGACTACGTGGCCGGCGTGCGCTACAAGGCCTGGAACCCGCCGTCTGCGCTGCACCCGTCGATAGGCGTGCACGCGCCGCTGGTGTTCGACGTGGTCGACACCTGGATGCAGCGCTCCGTTGGCGGCTGCCAGTATCACGTTGCCCATCCGGGCGGCCGCAACTATGATACGTTCCCGGTCAATGCCTATGAAGCGGAAAGCCGGCGCCTGGCGCGCTTTTTCCGCATCGGCCACACGCCGGGCGCCGTGCCGCAAGTGCGGCCCAACAGCGACACGCCGGCGAGCAGGGAAATGCCGTTCACGCTGGACCTGCGACGAACATAAGAACCGAAGCGAACGATGGAGACACCCGAGAACAGCGCCGGAAAAGCATCACCGCCTTCCGTGCTCTCGGAGGTGCAGGCGCGCGCGCCCGCAGCGACGGCCGGGCATTACGACGAACTGCGCCCGCAAGGCGACAGCCTGTCACCCGACTGGAAGACCTTCTTCGCGCAAATTGAAGGCGGGCTGGCCGACATGGGAAGCCGCACGCGCGAGCTGGAACGCCAGATCCGCGACAATGGCATCACCTACAACGTCTACGCAGACCAGAACGGGCCGCAGCGCCCGTGGTCGGTCGACCTGTTCCCGCTGATCGTCGGCCATGCCGAATGGCAGAAGATCGAAGCCGGCGTGCTGCAGCGCGCGCGCCTGCTCGAGCGCATCGTCGCCGACATCTATGGGCCGCAACGGCTGCTGCAGGAATCACTGATACCGGCGGCGCTGGTACAGGCGCACCCCGGCTACCTGCGCGCTATGCACGGCGCGAGCGCGATCCGCAAATACCTGCACATTGTCGCCTTCGACATCGCACGCGAGCCCGACGGTCACTGGTCGGTGGTGTCGCAGCGCACGGAGGCACCGTCCGGGCTGGGCTACCTGCTGGAAAACCGGCTGCTGATTGCCAACCAGTTCCCGCAGGCGTACGAGGCCTTGCGGGTCCAGCCGCTGACCGACGTGTACCGCGAGCTGACCGAATCGCTGAAGCGGCTGTCGCCTGCGGGACGGGATGCGCACATCGCGCTACTCACACCCGGCCCGTACAACGAAACCTATTTCGAGCATGCGTATCTGGCGCGCCAGCTCGGCCTGACGCTGGCCGAGGGCAGCGACCTGACGGTGCGCGACCAGAAGCTGTACCTGCGCACCTTGCGCGGCCTCGAACCGGTGCATGTGCTATTCAAGCGCCTCGACGATGCCTTCCTCGATCCGCTCGAACTGCGGGCCGACTCCACGCTCGGCGTGCCGGGCCTGCTGCAGGCGGTGCGCGCGGGCAATGTGGTGATCGCCAACGCGCCCGGCACCGGCTTCCTCGAATCGCCGGCGCTGCTGGGCTTTCTGCCGAAGCTGTCCGAGCGCCTGCTGGGCGAAAGCCTGCTGCTGCCGGCGCTGAACACCTGGTGGTGCGGCGAACGCGCGGCCATGGAAGAAGCAATACCGCAGCTGCAGGAATGCGTGATCAAGCCCACCTGGCCTTACTCGCCGCTGCATGACAGCTTCGAGGCTGCGCCGGCGCACAGCCTGACGCAGGCGCAACGCGACGAATGGGCCGGCCGCATCATGCGCCAGCCCGACGCTCACACGCTGCAAAGCTATCTGCATCTGGCGCAAATGCCGACCTGGAATGCGCGCGCCGCAAGAAACGACGCGACGGCGATTGCGCCGCGTTCGTTCACGATGCGCGTCTTCGCGCTCAGCAACGGGCCGCGTTCCTGGTATGTGCTGCCGGGCGGCATGGCGCGCATTGCGACCGACGCGGGCAACGTGGCGTCAATGCAGCGCGGCGGCTCCAGCGCCGATGTGTGGGTGAAGACCAGTTCGCAAATGTCGCTGGCCATGCCGGCGCAGCCTGTGGCGGCATGGCCAGCGAGCGCGCCGCGCAAGCGGCTCGTCACCAGCCGCGCGGCCGAGAATCTGTTCTGGCTGGGCCGTTATACGGAACGCGCGGAAAACACGCTGCGGCTGGCGCGGCTGTGCCTGCAAAGTCTCAACAGCGAATACCCGTCATCGCGCCGCACCTGGCACTGGCTGGAAGCGCTGGCGCAGCGCGAAGGACTGATACCGCAGGGCGTGCCATCGGTGTTCGCGCAGGAAGACGGCGACGCGCCCTTGCACGGCACGCGCCGCCGCATCTTCGAGCGCACGCTGGTCGGCGCGCTTGATGCGCAAAGCGAGGTGACCAGCGTCGGATTCAATTTGCGTGCGGTCAAGAGCGCGGCCTCCGGCGTGCGCGAGCGCCTGTCGATCGAGCAATGGAACACCATTGAGACCGTGGTGAAGCAATTCGGCGAAGGCTGCGCGCAGACGATTTCGCAGCATGATTACTGGTCGGTGCAGGCGCTCGCGGTGCTGGCCAACGCAAGCCATGCGCTAGCCGCGATCACCGGCGCGCAAACCGACCGCATGACGCGCGACGACGGCTGGCAACTGCTGTCCATCGGCCGCCATATCGAACGGCTCAGGTTCCTGGCGAATGCGCTGCAGTCGGGCGCGGGCGCCCGACTGCTCGACGCGCCTGCCGACGACGGTTCCGGCTTCGCCGCCATGCTGGCCTTGTTCGACAGCACCATCACCTATCAGGCGCAGTACCAGCAGCGACGCGAACTGCCCGCGCTGCTCGACCTGCTGGTGCTGGATCGCGAGAATCCGCGCTCATTGGGCTGGGTGTCGCGCGCGCTGCGCACGCGGCTGGCTAAACTGGAAAAGTCGGATGCGTCCGGCGATGAATGGGGCGTGCCGCATCCGGAAGAGTGGGACCTGCCCGCGCTGTCCTCGTTCGATGCCAACGGCGAGCTGACGCACCTCTGCGAACGTCTCGCGCAATGCCCGCGTGCGGCCTGGCAGATTTCAGACGCGATCGGCGCGCGCTATTTCAGCCATGTGCGCGACACGAGCGTGGAGTCCTGACGATGCGCCTGAAGATCACGCACGACACCCGTTATCGTTACTCGCCGCAGGTCGACATTGCGCAGCATGTAGCGCACCTGAAGCCGCGCGACACGCCGGCGCAGACAGTGACCGAGTGCGAACTGACAATCAGCCCGGCGCCCGACTGGCAGCAGGAGCAGCGCGACGTTTTCGGCAACCTGCGCTCGTTCTTCTCGATACAGAACCGGCACGAGGTGCTGGATATCCGCGCCTGCAGCCTGGTGGAGACCAGCGGCGCCGTGACCATCGATGCGGCAGCGACGCCGGCATGGGAAGAAGTGCGCGAGTATTACCGATACCGTTCCGGTCACGCGTGGGAAGCCGCGGCCGAATTCGCCTTCGCCTCGCCGCATGTGACGCCGCACGCAGAGTTCGCGGAGTTCTGCCGCAGCGTATTCACGCCGCGAAGGCCATTGCTGGAAGCGGCCGTCGAATTGATGCGCAAGATTCATCAGGATCTACGCTACGCGAGCCAGAGTACCGACATCCACACGCCCGCGCATGAAGCGCTGGCGCGGCGCGAAGGCGTATGCCAGGACTTCGCACACATCTTCCTCGCGTGCGCGCGGCAACTCGGCTTGTCCGCGCGCTATGTCAGCGGCTACCTGCTGACCGAGCCGCCCGAGGGGCAGGAAAAGCTGATCGGCAGCGATGCATCGCATGCGTGGGTATCGATCTATGTGCCCCGGGTCACGGCCGACGGCCTCGCTGCCGGCGGCCAATGGGTCGACCTCGACCCGACCAATGATCGCTGGGGCGCGGACTCGCCCGGCGAAGACTACGTAAGCCTCGCATGGGGCCGCGACTACTCGGACGTGTCGCCGGTGCGCGGCGTCATTCGCGGCGGAGCCAGCCATTTGCTGGAGGTGGGGGTTACGGTGGAGCAGGTGGCGAGTTGATTCGCCTGCGCTTCACGAAGCGAATGCCCGATGTTGCGGCTTTGTCTCATCTAAATTCACGAATTGACCCGGCCTAGCCCTTAAATTAGTCTCCATTGACTTAACGAGCTAAATCAACCAAAGGCAGGCGAAAAGGTGCACCAAATAAAAGTTGACCTGCGAAATCCGGCAAGCTTTCCGAAAGGGCGCGTCGATTACAAAAAGCTGGATCAGGCCACTGAAGAAGATATCGCTGAGCAGCAGGCGGCCGACGAGGCAGAAGCGATACAGGATGCTGCACGATTTGCCCGGCGGGTTCGCATGAGACTTGGACTAACGCAAGAAGAATTTTCTCGGCGTATCGAGGTATCGATCGACACGATCCGAAATTGGGAACAAGGCAAGCGATGCCCTACTGGCGCAGCCAAAGCGCTGCTGAAGGTGCTGGACAAGGCACCCGAGTCGGCATTGTCTGCACTCGGCTGACACCATCACAAGTCAGATTGACGAGGGGTTAAATTCCATGAGGAAGAAACCGAATCCGGAATTGATCGACGACGAAAATCCGGAGTGGACCAAAGAAGATTTCGCTCTCGCTCGTCCAGCGAGAGAAGTATTGCCGGAAATCTTCGGCGAAGAGATCGCCAGGGAAATCCTGAAGTCTCCCGAACGCCGCCGACGCGCCGGCAAAAACAACGATGATGCCTGACGGGTCAAACCCTCACATCCACCGTCCCGCCGGTAATCATCGAGTGGCGGTCGTCATGCTCGCGCATCGTACGTGACGGCGGAGCGTAGAGTTCCTGCAGCGTCCTGGGTGCCGTGACCGGCTCCTTCGCCTGCGGCGCAACCGCTGCGGCCGGTCTGGCATCGACAGCCAGCATACGTTCCGGCGCGCTGCGCCCCCCGACCTGACGCCGCTCTGCCGACGCCGCCTTCGATTTGTCTTCCGAGCGCTCCGCCATTGCCTCGCGCAGCGCGGGCGCGGCGGTGTTCTTCCGGTACGTGGTCAGTGCCGGATCGCGGTGCTGATACTGGTCGGATGAGGTGCCAATGTAGGGCATGGATAAACTCCGTGGACGCAGCCATTATCTGCCAATCCAAGCGCCCGTAACAGCGGTAATGCAGCTTCGCGACGAACAAGGACTCGCTGCCGCTGCTTTATAATCGCGAGACAAGCATCTGTTATCAATCCCGCATCACCAACCCCGGAGGATGCCATGCACATCCTTGCGATTTCCGATATCAAGCTGATCATCGACCTGTTCGAGACCCAGGGCGTGGTGTCCGACGCCAGCGGGCGCGAGCAGCAGGTGTCCAACTTGATCAGGATGGGCTACCTGCGCCCCTTGAGCGGCGTCTATGTGCTGACCGAGCTTGGCGAGAAAACGGCGCGCTCGCTGCAGATGCGCAAGTTCGTGCCCAGCATGATGCTGCCGGCCTCCGAGCCGGCCGCCGGAACGACTCCAGCGACTACGGCGGAAAAGACGCCGGAAACGCCTCCGGATACGACGGCTCTGGAACAGGCGTGAGCGCTTCCTCGGCCTCCGTTTCAGCCAACTGCTGAAATGGCATCTGCTCTTTCACCAGCACTACCGTGCAAGGCGCGTTCATCGCGACCTTGATCGGCACGGTCGCGACAAAGCGTTGCATCGACAAGCCGTGGGTGGCCGCGCCCATGATGATCAGACTGACGTTATTTCCCTCGGCATAGCGCAGCAGCGCCTGAGCGACATCGCCTGATTCCAGCACATGAAAAGACACCTGATGGCCTGACAGGTCGATGCCCTCGGCCCACTTGCGAAAACTGGTCAGGTGATGCCGCATCAGCCAGGTTTCGCTGCGGTCCTTGCCGCTGCTGGTAAAGCTCGAATTCACCACCGTCACCACTGCCAGCCGTGCACCGGGCCGTGTGCCGAGCGAACGCGCGGTCGCCTGACGCAAGGTGTACATCGCCAGGTCGCTGACGTCATAGTGCGGCACCGCGACCATCACGATCGGCACCCCGGCAATCTGCTGCGAGGGCAAGGGACTGGGCTCATACTGCATGCCGGCCGCGCGTAGCCAGCGCTTGAAGTGCCACCAGAATCCGCGTCCCTTCGCCTTGCGGCCACGCTCGGTGATAGTGACCTGCTCCGGATTGCGCAGGTCGAACAGCAGGTGCGCGGCCGACGGATAGCGCTGACCGGCCTGCGGCTCAAGGCAGCGCAAAATGATTTCCTGCAGCCACTCCGGCAGATCGGCGCGCCAGGCACGTGGTGGCTTCGGGCTCATCCACAAGCGCTGCCGCAACCCGCCCTGCGTGTTCGGAAAACCGAAAGGCAGTTCACCGGTTGCCATCTCGTACAGGATCACGCCGATCGCGAACACGTCGGAACGCGGATCGCCGCGCACGCCGACCACCTGCTCCGGCGCGATCCACGCGGGCGAACCGACCGCCTTGCGGAATTCCTCAGCCAGCAGATCCGGATAGTGCGCATGGCAGGACAGGCCGAAGTCCAGCAGCACGAGCCGGTCGTCGTCGGACAGCAAGGCATTGGCCGGCTTCAGGTCGAGATGACAGACGTTCTGCTGGTGCAGGCTATGCACCGCCTGCGCCAGCCTGGCGCCGACGCGAGTGATCGCCTCCACCGGTATCGCTTCGTTGACCTCGGTGAAGCGCCTGATCCAGGCTTCGAGCGTGACGCCCTTCACATACTCCATCGCGAGATAGGGCACGCGATCAAGATCGCCGGCGGCGACGAAGCGCGGCACGTGCGTGCCGTGCAGCACCTGCAATAACTGATGCTCGATTTCGAAGCTGACAATGTTCTCACCGCCGTCGCCGTCGCGCATCAGCGGCAACTTCATCACCATCGGAAATGGCGAGTCGCGCCCATCCGCATAGCTGATCTCATAGATGCGCGCCATCGCGCCCGCATGCAGGCAGGCGCCGATGCGAAAGCCGTCTAGCTCGCTGCCTTCATCGAGCCTCATCGCCCGCTCTCCATGCGCGTGGCCAGCACCTCAGGCAATCCGGCGGCACGCATGTCGCGCACGACCGACAGGTGGTCGTAGCTCACGCGATGAAAGGTCAGCAGCTTCGCATCGAGGTCCAGCAGCGCGTAGTTGGCGCGCGTGTCGCCGTCGCGCGGCTGGCCGGCCGAGCCGACGGTCGCAACCCAGCGACGGTGCGTGGCCACTGGTATCGCAATGCCGGCGCGCGGCACGAAGGGCATCAGGTGGCGGCCGGTGCCGCGGTAGTACAGCGATTGCTGGTGCACATGTCCTCCGAACACATAACGGATGTCAGGGTTCTTCGTGGCCGCATCCAGGCTGCGCTCGGCCAGCCGTTCGTCGAGCAGGTAGTGCCATTTGTCCGGCGCCTCGGCGGTCGCGTGCACGAGGTACACGCTGCCCAGCGTCGCCGTCAGCGGCAACTGCGCAAGCCATTCGCGCTGCAGGTCGTCAAGATGCTTGAAGGTCCAGGCAGCAGTCATGTCGGCCCAGGTCGAGCCGGTCAGCACCGGATTCACCGGCAGCACGTCATGGTTGCCGCGCAAGATGGTCGCGCCCTGCATCTGCAGTTCGCGGCAGCGCTCGACGACTTCGGAAGGATGCGGGCCGTAGCCGACGATGTCGCCGAGTACAGCGTAATGGGTCGCCCCCTGTGCGCGCGCATGCACAAGGCAGGCGTCCAGCGCGGGCAGGTTCGCGTGCAGGTCCGACAGCAGCGCGAGTTTCAAGAATGTCTCCGTCTATTTCTTATGCCGGCGTCAAGTCCGACGCCGATAAATCAGATGATAAAGCAGCGGCAGCACCAGCAGGGTCAGCACCGTCGACGACAGGATGCCGCCGATCACCACCGTGGCCAGCGGACGCTGCACCTCGGCGCCGGTGCCGGTCGCGATGGCCATCGGCAAAAAACCGAGCGATGCAACCAGCGCCGTCATCAGCACCGGGCGCAGGCGCGTCAGCGTGCCTTCTCGCACCGCGTCTGCCACCGCATGGCCCTGGTCGACCAGGCTGCGGATGAAGCTGATCAGCACCAGCCCGTTCAGCACCGCAACGCCGGACAAGGCAATGAAGCCGACGGCCGCCGAGATCGACAAAGGTATGCCGCGCAGCCACAGCGCGAGCACGCCGCCGGTCAATGCGAACGGTATGCCGGTAAACACCAGCAAGCCATCCTTCAGGTTGCCGAACATCGCGTACAGCAGCACGAACACCAGGAACAGCGCGGCCGGCACCACGATCTGCAAGCGCTGCGCGGCCGACTGCAGGTTCTCGAAGGTGCCGCCCCAGCTGATCCAGTAACCGGTGGGCAGCGGCAAATCTGCCAGTCTCTGCTCCGCATCCGCAGCAAAGGAGCCGACATCGCGGCCGCGCACGTTGGCAGTCACCACCACGCGGCGCTTGCCGTTTTCCCGGCTGACCTGATTCGGTCCCGGCGCCAGATGCAGGTCGGCGACTTCGGACAATTGGATAAAGCCGCCGCGCCCGCTCGAACCGGTCGATGGCAGGTTGATCGGCAGCCGCCGCATCGCATCGATATCGGTGCGCAAGCCCTCGGGCAAGCGCACCACGATGTCGAAGCGGCGGTCGCCCTCGAACAGCGTGCCGCTGCGGCTGCCGCCGATCGCGGCGGCGACCACGTCCTGTATGTCGGTCACGTTCAGTCCGTAGCGCGCCGCTTTCTGACGGTCGATCACCACCGACAGCATAGGCAGGCCGGTGGTCTGCTCGACCTTCACTTCGGACGCGCCATCCACCCGCCCAAGGCGGTTCGCAATCTCTTCGCCCAGACGATGCAACTGATCCATGTCATCGCCGAATACCTTCACCGCCACATCGCTGCGCACGCCCGAGATCAGCTCGTTGAAGCGCAACTGAATGGGCTGCGAGAAGTCATAGTTATTGCCGGGGATCTGCCAGACGGTATCGCTAATTGCCTGCAGCAGTTCGTCGCGCGTTTTGCGCGGCTCGGGCCACTGGTCGACGGGCTTGAGCATGATGTAGCCGTCGGACAGGCTGGGCGGCATCGGGTCGGTCGCGATTTCTGCCGTACCGATGCGGGTGAACACGCGCTCGATCTCCGGGAATTTTTTCATCAGCGTGACCTCGATCTGCTTCTGCATCTCGACCGCCTGCGTCAGGCTGACGCCCGGCGCGCGTATGGTCTGTACCGCAAAGTCGCCTTCATTCAGGTTGGGATTGAACTCGCTCCCCAGCCGCGTCATCAGCAAGCCGCACAGCACGACCAGCACGCCGGCGATAGTCAGCACCAGCCCTTTGGCGTTCATGACCTTGTCGTACAGCGGCAGGTAGTGGCGTCTGGCCGCGCGCATCAAGGCGTTTTCTTTTTCATCGACGCGACCGGTGACGAACAGCGCGACCGCCGCCGGCACGAAAGTCACCGACAGCACCATCGCGCCGAACAGCGCGGCGACCACGGTGAAGGCCATAGGGTGAAACATCTTGCCCTCGACGCCGGACAGCGTGAAGATCGGCAGATACACCACCATGATGATGAACTGGCCGAACAGCAGCGGCCGGCGCGACTCGCGCGCCGCTTCGAACACTTCGTCGAAGCGCTCGTCGCGCGTCAGCATCCGCCCCTTGTCGTGCTGCGCATGCGCCAGCCGGCGTATGCAGTTCTCGACGATCACCACCGCGCCTTCGACGATGATGCCGAAGTCGAGCGCGCCCAGGCTCATCAGGTTCGCACTTACCTTGTACTGCACCATGCCGGTCAGCGTGAACAGCATGGCCAGCGGGATCACTGCTGCGGTGATGACGGCCGCGCGCAAATTCCCGAGGAAGAAAAACAGCACCGCAATCACCAGTACCGCGCCTTCGAGCAGGTTCTTCTGCACCGTCGCAATGGCCTTGTCGACCAGAATGGTGCGGTCATACACGGTCACCGCATGCACGCCCTTGGGCAGGTTGCGGTTGATTTCCTTCATTTTCTGGTCGACTGCCTGCGATACATTGCGGCTGTTCTGCCCGATCAGCATGAACACCGTGCCGAGCACCGTTTCGCGACCATTCAGCGTGACCGCGCCGGTACGCAGCTCGCGGCCGATGCCGACCTCGGCGATATCGCGCACGCGCACCGGCACGCCGGCAGCGTTCTTCACGATCACGTCACGGATGTCGTCGACGCTCTTCAGCTGTCCGGGCACGCGCACCAGATACTGCTCGCCGCGCTTTTCGATATAGCCGGCACCGGCGTTCTGGTTGTTGCGGTCGATCGCGCCGACCATCTCGGCCATCGACACGCCGACCGAGGCCAGCCGCTCCGGGTTCGGTGCGACCTGGTATTCCTTGACATAGCCGCCGATCGAATTAATGTCGGTCACGCCCGGCACATGGCGCAGCTGCGGCTTGATCACCCAATCCTGTATTTCGCGCAGGTCGGTGTCGGTATAGGGCATGCCGTCCGGCTTCTTCGCGTCCTTGTCAGCCTCGACGGTCCACAGGTAAATCTCGCCGAGTCCGGTCGCGATCGGTCCGAGCGCCGGCGTCAGACCCGCCGGCAGTCGCTCACGCGCCTGCGAAATTCTTTCATTGACCAGCTGGCGCGCAAAGAAGATGTCGGTACCTTCATCGAAGATCACCGTCACCTGCGACAAGCCGTAGCGCGACAGCGAGCGCGTCTGCTGCAGCCCGGGCAGGCCGGCCATCACGGTCTCGACCGGGAAGGTAATGCGCTGCTCGGTCTCGAGCGGCGAATAACCGGGCGCATAGGTGTTGATCTGTACCTGCACATTGGTGATGTCAGGCACCGCGTCGATCGGCAGCCGCTGATAGCTGTAGATGCCGACTGCCACCAGCATGAAGGCGGCGAACATGATCAGCACGCGCTGCGCGATCGAGAACCGGATCAGTCTTTCGAACATGCGATGTCCCCGGTTACTGGCCGTCTTCCGACGCCTGCTTTGCCATCTCTGACTTGATCACATAGCTGTTCTTCGCTGCATAGCGCGTGGCCGGCGGCAGGCCCTGCGCGATCTCGACGTTCACGCCGTCGCTGCGGCCCGGCGCGACCGGATGCGCGACAAAGCCCTTGCCGTCGCGCACAAAGATTACCTGCTGGGTGCCGAGCGACTGCAGCGCATCGGTCTTCACGGCGACCGGCACGTCGGCGTCGCCGGCCTTCACCTCGACGTTCACGAACAGCCCCGGACGCCAGGTACCCTTGGGGTTCGTCAGCAGGATGCGCGCCTTGGCCATTCGGGTCTGCTCGCCGACCAGCGCCCCGATGAAGGCGACGCTGCCGGTGGTCTCGGCGTCGAACGCGGTCGCACGCACCTTGACCTTGTCGCCGACGCTCAGCAGCGGCAGGTCCCTGGCCGGAATATGCACCTCGACCCAGACCGTGCTGAGGTCGGCAATCGTGAAAATCGCCGTATCTTCCTTCACCGCCTCGCCTATCGACAGGCTGCGCTCGACCACCAGGCCATCGTAGGGCGCGTACAGCTCGAAGCGGTTGAGCGACTTGCCGCCGCCGGACACGCCAACCGCGCGCAGCTTCTGCAGCGCGTTGTCTCGCTCGATCTGCGCTTCCTCGACCGCATGCTGCGCTTCCAGATAATCACGCTCGGCGCTGATCTTCTGTTCCCACAGCCGCTTCTCGCGCTCGTACACACCCCTCATGTGCTCAAGCCGCTTCTCGGCGCTCTGCAAGGCGCTGCGCTGCTCGGAGATCAGCTGGCTGGAAAAGATCGCCAGCAGCTGGCCCTTTTTTACCGCCTGCCCGGTGGCCACCGCCACCTGTTCGGCAATGCCAGCCACGCGCGGCACCACATGCACGGTGCGGTCGTCATTCAGCTGCACCTCGCCGGGGAACTGAACAACCGACGAGATACGCGCCGGGCCGGCGGCCTCTACCGAAATGCCGGCCGCCTGCGCCTGCGCGTCATCGATGTCGACGCGGGCTGCTGCAGGCTGCGCTGCGGCATTGGCCGGCGCTGCTTCCTTGCCGTCGTCGGCGCCGGCCGAGGACGGATTGCGGTTCATGGTCAGGATCAGCGTGCCGAGCACAACGCCGGCGATGATTACGATAACGATGGCAGCGAGCGACGACTTGCCGCGCTGAAGATGGATACGATGAAATGGCATCATGCTTTCCTGCGTTTATCTCGCGTCGACGGTGACGCCAATCAGGCTTTCAAGTTCGGCATGCGCGCGATGGACATTCGCCAGCGCAGTCAGGTATTGCGATTTGGCGGCGATCAGCGTGCGCTGCGCATCGAGCACTTCGAGGAAACTGAACTTGCCATTCTCGAAGCCTATGCTGGCCGCCTCGAAGGCACTGCGCGCGCCCGGCAACACCTCGGCGCGCAACAGCGCCGCTTCCTTCAGGCGGGCGCCGACGTTCTCGAGCGCCTGCCGCGCCGCGCCCGACAGCGCCACGCGTGCCGCCTGCAATTCGGCCACCGCCTTGTCCTCGCGCTGCAAGGCTTCCTGCAGATTGCCCTGATTGCGGTTGAATACCGGCAGCGGCACCTTCAGCGCGACCAGCGCCTGCTCGCCCGGCACCTCGATGCTGCGCTTCATGCCGACGCTGACCGTAACATCAGGCACGGCGCGGCTCTGCTCGAGCGCCACCAGCGATTTACGCCGCTCAAGCTCACGCTGCGCGCGCTGCAGCTGCGGCGAATTGGCAAGGCGCAGAACGACGTCGTCATCCGTCGGCAGCAGGGGCATGCGCTCGACGTCGCCGCTGGCCTCGGTGAAATTCGGCGACACATTGCCCCACAGGCTGGTGAGGCGGCGGCGCGCATTGCGCAAGTCGCTGTCGGCCTGCGTCAGCGCGACGCGCGCGCCGGCCTCGGCGACACGCGCGCGGGTTTCCTCAACCGGCGACACCTTGCCGGCGGCCACGCGCTTGGCCGCGATATCGGTCGCGCGCTGCGCGATCTTCACGCTGTCATCGGCAGTGCGCAGCAGCTCCTGCGCGGCCAGTACGTCGAAGTAGGCGGAAACGACGGCGCTGCGTACGCGCAGCTCGGTGCCGCCAAGCTCGGCCTGCGCCACGTCACGACCCAGACCGGCGGCGCGCATGCGCGCATCGCGCTTGCCGCCGGTTTCAATCGGCAGCCCCAGCTCGATGGTCGAGGTGCGCGAAGCCTTGCTGACGTCGTCGGCCTGAACCATGAATTCGGGATTGGGGCGCAGCGAGCCTTGCAGTATCTGTGCTTCAGTCGCGCCGACTTCGCGGCGGGCCGCGGTCAGCGTCGGGTTGTGATCGAGCGCCAGACGGATCGCCTGCTCCAGCCTCAGTGGTGCGGCAGGCTCGAGCGCGCCCTGCTCCTGCGCGCCGGCCTGCGCTGCCGGCAGCCATGCCGATGCGAGCAGGCACAGCAGCTTCAGACCGCGAAATAACTTGAATGGCATCCTGTTCTCCGTGCGGTTTCTGTCAATCCGCACCAACTCGTCAGTCTATCAGCACTACATTGCTGCACTATGAATTCCCGACCGTGCGGGAAGGACGGTTCATTTCCTTGCGCGGCTGGCGCGCAGCAGGTGCTCGCGGAACACAGCCGCTATTGGCGACAGCCGCTTGCCCTTAGGGTGAACCACATGCCACTGCGAATGCAGCGGGAATCCGTCGACATTCAGCACCGCCACGCCGGACCCGCCCTTGCCGTCATCCAGCGCATGGCGCGACAGCACCGCGACGCCCAGCCCGCCGGCGACCGCCTGCCGGATCGCTTCATTGCTGCCCAGCTCCATGCGCAGCCGGGGCCGGAACTTCAGTTGCGCGAACAGCTGCTCTGCCGCCATCCGGGTACCTGAACCGCGCTCGCGCAGGATGAAGCGCTCGCCTGCCAGCTTGTCCAGCGTCAGCTTGCGGCGCTTTGCCAGCGGGTGCGCTGCGGGCGCGACCAGAAGCAAGGGGTTAGGCATGAAGACGTTGTCCTCCAGATCAATGTCCGCTGGCGGCATCGACATGATGTACAGGTCGTCCAGGTTCTCGCGCAGCCGCGCGACGACCCCGTCGCGGTTCAGCACCTCGAGCGAGATGCCGATCTCGGGATGCTGCGCACAGAAGTCGCCGAGCAGGCGCGGCATGAAGTACTGCGCGGTATTCACCAGCGACACCCGCAAGCGGCCGCGCGTGAGGCCGCGCATGGCGTCCAGCTTCTGGCGCAGCGCCTCCCATTCGCCGGCGATTGCGCGCGCGGTTTCGGCCAGCTCGCGGCCGGCCTCGGTCAGGAATACGCGCTTGCCGATCACTTCATAGACCGGCATGCCGATGGCCAGCGAGATTTCCTTCAGCTGCATCGATGCCGTCGGCTGCGTCACGTGCATCGCGCGCGCGGCCGCGCTGACGCTGCCGGTCTCGGCCAGCGCGACGAACAGTTTCAGCTGCCTCGCCGTCAGGTTCATAGACTTTTACTGATGATTATTGTCTTTAAAATCGATTTTACTAGATGAACTGCCTTCCTTACCATAACGAAAATTCAAGGAGCCCTGATGCAAAACCTGCTAGACCCCGCGATACTTTTCTTCGCTTTCGGCCTGTTTGCCGGCCTGATCCGTTCCAATCTCGAGATTCCGCCGCAAATCGCGAAATTCCTGTCGCTGTACCTGCTGATGGCCCTTGGCCTGAAGGGTGGCTTTGCACTGGCTGAATCCGGCCTGACCGCTTCGGTCGCGGCCAGCCTGGTAGCAGCGATGCTGATGGCTTTCATCGTGCCTGTGCTCGGCTACACGCTGCTGAAAAACCGCGTGCCGCGCTTCGACGCCGCCGCAGTCGCCGCATCGTACGGCTCGGTCAGCGCGGTCACCTTCGTCACAGCCATGCAATATGTGGAATCTCAGCAGATCGCCGTCGGCGGCCACATGGCGGTGGCAATGGTGCTGATGGAGTCGCCCGCGATCATTGTCGCCGTCGTGCTCGCCAACCTGCTGCGCAGCCGGCAGGCGGCAGGCGCGCAACCGCTGCACGTGACGCCGCAAGGCACGCTGCTGGCCGGTGGCAGCGGCCCCGGCATGTCGGTGAAAGAGATCCTGCATGAAGCGCTGACCAATGGCACCCACCTGCTGCTGATTGCGTCGCTGGCCATCGGCTTCCTGAGCGGCGACGCCGGCAAGACGGTGATGAAGCCTTTCTCGTCCGACCTGTTCAAGGGCATGCTCGCGTTCTTCCTGCTCGACATGGGCCTGACGGTCGCGCGCAATCTGCGCGAGATCAAGGGCAAGGCGCCGGTGCTGGTGATGTATGCGTCGCTGTCGCCGTTCCTGCATGCGGGCATCGCGCTGCTGGTCGCGCTGGGCTTTGGCCTGCCGCAGGGCGATACGGTACTGCTGATGGTGCTGTCGGCGAGCGCGTCCTACATCGTGGTGCCGGCGGCGCTGCGCTACGCGATACCCGAGGCTAATCCGGCCGTCTACCTCGCGCTGCCGATCGGCATCACCTTCCCGATCAACATCCTGCTGGGCATACCGGTCTACGCCTGGGCCGCGGCGATAGCTTTTCGATAACGACCACCAAATTGTTACGGATCGTTTCGCCGGTTAACGCTGCTTCGCTGCGGTCTTATAAAGCCAACATGGACCACAGCCAAGGAGCCAGCATGACCCCTCAGGAACAGAAACAGCTGGAAGATTTTCTGGTGCAGCTCACGCACGTCGGTTACGTGAGCAAGGACCCGCAGGCCGCCGAGGCGGTCGCGGCCGCTTTCTCACGCCAGCCCGACGCGCCTTATCTGATCGTGCAGCGCTGCCTGCTGCTCAGCCAGGCGCTGACGGAAGCCTATGCGCGAATAGCCGCGCTGGAAAAAGAGCAGCCGACACTGCCGAGCACACCGAAGTCCGCATGGACCCTGTCGCCCGGCCTGACCGCCAACGGCACCCGGCAAGTACCCGTCGTGACGACCTGACCCGCCTCGCACGCAACGCCAAGCGACGATAGTTCATTCACCAGCCAGGTGAGTGCGACACGCGGATCATCCAGCACATTGCGTCCGTAGCCCGGATCGACGGCTTCACCATTCAGTGTCACCGCGACAGCGTCGTTCACGTAGTCGAAATCGCGCCATTCATCGGCACGCGGCCCGAGCACGAACAGGTTCGCGCAGGCATTGTCGGCAATCAGCTGCGGCGCGCCGGCGGTCACGAAATCTTCATAACGCGAATCCGGCACTTCGATCGACGGATGCACGCAGGCGACCGCATCCAGCACCTCATCGACCGTGTACGCCGCCGGGCGAGGCAGCAGGGTCCGTGCAAAACGAAACGCAAACTCGATCTCCGCAACCCGCATCAGATTGTTGTGCAGCGTGACCTCCGCGCCATCCTTCAGCACGCGATCGGTGTACAGGCTGCCAGCCAGCGGTCCGTCGACACCGATATGGCTCTGGCCCGCCGCGCTGGTGGCCGCAATCTTCCAGCCGAACAGTGCGTGCGGCTGCAGTGCCGTCAGCGCCTGCTGCACGGCATAGCCTTCGCTCCGGCTCTGCGGGCGAAATTCTGCCGGCAGGGCTTCGCAGCGCGTACGCTGCTGCCACATCGCCAGCAGCGCCTCTGCGGCGCGCCGGGTATTTTCATGCGTACTCATTCATTCTCCGTATTGCCCGACAGGGTCAGACGCCTGATCATCAGCAGCGCCAGCAAGCTGATGCTGGCCATCGCCGACAGGTAATAGCCAACAAACTGCAGGCCGAACTGTGTCGCCAGCGTAGTCGCCACATACGGCGCGAACGCCGCGCCAAGGATGCCGGCGAGGTTGAACGCTAGCGACGCACCGGTATAGCGCACCTGCGGCGGAAACAGGCCCGACATCAGCGCGCCGAGCGGACCGAAGCTCGCGCCCATCAGCGCCATGCCAACCGACAGCGTGATCACCGTCGACAGGCTGCCTGCCTGCAGCAGCGGCCCGAGCAGCAGGCCCAGCACGATAATGCCCAGGGTGCCAGCCATCAGTCCGGATGTCAGGCCGCGCCGGTCGGACAGCTTTGCGGACAGCGGAATGAACATCGCAAAGAACAGCGCCGAGATCAGTTGCAGCAGCAGGAATTCATGCCGCTGGTAGCCGAGCGAGCGCGTGGCCCAGCTCAGCGTGAACACCGTCAGCAGGTAGAACAGCACGAACTGCGCCATCCCGGACACGGCACCGAGCACGAGCGCGCGCGAATGGCGCGTGACGACGGCCAGCATCGGCACCTTCACCCGCTCATGCCGTTCCAGCACCGCGCGGAATGCCGGCGTCTCGCTGATATTGAGTCGCACATACAGCCCCACCAGCACCAGCAGCGCGCTGGCCAGGAAAGGAATGCGCCAGCCCCATTCCAGAAAATCCGCTTCGGGCAATTGCGTGGTCAGCAGCAGGAAGGCGGCGCCGGACAGAAAGAAACCGATAGGGCCGCCCAGCTGCGGGAACATGCCATACCATGCGCGCTGGCCCGGCGGAGCGTTCTCGGTCGACAGCAGCACCGCACCGCCCCACTCGCCACCCAGCCCCAGGCCCTGACCGAAGCGCAGTAGCGCCAGCAGCAGCGGCGCGGCGATGCCTATCGATGCATACGGCGGCAGCAGCCCGATCAGCACGGTCGACAAGCCCATCGTCAGCAGCGACGCCACCAGCGTTGCCTTGCGTCCGATGCGGTCGCCGAAATGCCCGAACAGCGCCGAGCCAACCGGACGCGCGACAAAGGCCAGCCCGAAGGTGGCCAGCGATTGCAGCGTCGCCACCGTCGGGTCCGATGACGCAAAGAACAGCGTCGGGAAAACCAGCACGGCGGCGGTGCCGAAGATGTAGAAGTCGAAATACTCGATCGTGGTGCCGATCAGGCTCGCGAACAGGATCCTTCCCATCGAATTGCGATCGGGATCGCGCATGCTTGTCTCTCGTGGTCGTTTTGTTTTATGCGCGCGCATCGCTGCTATGATGCGCGATCGACCGAGGATCATGCCAGCGGGGTCATCGGCCGTCAAATGAAAGGCCTCGCACGAAGGCATAAAAAATAATCATGGAGACTTCGATGGCCCTGTTCCCCGGTTTCACGCAAAAACGCATCCGCACCACTGGCGCCACCATCAATGTGATCACGAAAGGTGAGGGCGAACCGGTGCTGCTGCTGCACGGTTATCCGCAGACGATGGCGTGCTGGCATCAGGTCGCGCCCGAGCTGGCCAGGCATTACACCGTGGTGTGCGCCGACCTGCGCGGCTACGGCGGATCATCCAAGCCGAAAGGCCTGCCCGACCATTCGAACTATTCGAAGCGCGCGATGGCGCAGGACATGGTCGAAGTGATGGAAAAACTGGGCCACCGGCGCTTTCATCTGGTCGGCCATGACCGCGGCGGCCGCGTCGCGCACCGGCTCGCGAAAGACCATGGCGAACGCGTGCAGACCGTGACCGTGCTCGACATCTCGCCGACCCTGAAAATGTTCGAGAGCACCGACATCCGTTTCGCGACCGCGTATTACCACTGGTTCCAGATGCTGCAGCCGGCGCCGCTGCCGGAGAAGATGCTGCAGGGCGTGGTGCCGTTCAACCTGATCGGCATGATCGGACGTTCGGAGCCGGACCTGTCGGCTTTCTCGAAGCCCGCGCTGGCCGAGTATGTGAAAGCGTTCAAGGACCCGAAAGCGATACACGCGAGCTGCGAGGATTATCGCGCCGCCGGCACCATCGACCTGGTTCATGACCGCAAGGACCGCCGCCGCAAGCTGAAGATGCCGCTGCTGACCTTGTGGGGCAAGCGCGGCGTGATCCACCGGCTGTTCAACTGTCTCGAGGACTGGCGCGAAGTAGCCAGCGACGTGCGCGGCAAGGCGCTCGATTGCGGCCACTTCATGCCGGATGAAAAGCCGGTCGAGACCCTGAGGGAAATTCGCCGCTTCATCGGGCAATATCCGATCGCGAAGTAAAAGACGGACCAGACAATGCTGACCACCCTGATCGTCTGCATGGCCCATTGCGGCACGCCGGGAACCATCGCCGATGAACTGGGCGCGGCGGCTGCCAGCTACCTTCAGGCGTGTCACGAGATGCACTACCTGCAGCGCAGCCATTGTCCTGCCGTCGCGGTGCCGGTGCTGCTGCAATGCGTGAACGATATCGAGCGCGAGCTGCCGGGCAAATACCGCGCCGACTTCCGCAACGGACAGCGCGTGCTGGCGCAGAAGTTTGCCAGCGAAGTTCCCGCGATTGCCGACAAGCGCTTGGCTGAAAAACTGGATGCCAACGACGGCGACCGAATACTGGCCTGCGAATCCGTGGCCGCAGAGAACTCGCATCGCCGCATGCAATTGATGCGGCAACTGAAAAGTTTCGGCAATGTCCGCTGATCCGAAGGCTACCCTTCACTCTCTTCACACGCCATCACCATGAACGCTGAACCCCGCCCGCTATACCAATCGCTGTATGTGCAAGTGATCGCTGCCGTGCTGGTCGGCGTACTGCTCGGTCACTATGCGCCGGAATCTGCGGTCAAGCTCAAGCCGCTCGGCGACGGCTTCATCCGGCTGGTGAAGATGATGATCGCGCCCATCATTTTCTGTACCGTCGTCACCGGCATCGCCGGCATGGAAGACCTGAAGAAAGTCGGCAGGACCGGCGGACTCGCGCTGCTCTACTTCGAGCTTGTCAGCACGCTGGCGCTGATTGTCGGCCTGGTGGTGGTGAACCTGCTGCAGCCGGGTGCCGGCATGCATATTGATCCGGCCACGCTCGATACGCAGGCCATTGCCAGCTACACCGCGTCGGGCAAGGCGATGAGCTCGCTCGACTTCGTGATGAACGTGATACCGGCCACCTTCGTCGACGCGTTCGCGAAAGGCGAAATACTGCAAGTGCTGCTGATTGCGCTGCTATTCGGCTTTGCTCTGCACCAGATGGGCGGCCGCCATACGCGCCTGTACCAGCTGATCGAGCAGTTTTCCCAGGTGCTGTTCGGCATCATCGGCATCATCATGAAGGTCGCGCCGGTCGGCGCACTCGGCGCCATGGCCTTCACCATCGGCAAATACGGCGTCGGCTCGCTGCTCTCGCTAGGCAAGCTGATGGGCGGCTTCTACCTGACCTGCCTGCTGTTCGTCGGCGTTGTGCTGGGGCTGATCGCGCGGCTGCACGGATTCAGCGTATGGAAATTCATTGCCTACATCCGCGAAGAACTGCTGATCGTGCTCGGCACTTCGTCATCGGAATCGGCGCTGCCGCGCATCATGCAGAAGCTGGAACGACTCGGCGCTGAAAAATCGGTGGTCGGCATGGTGATACCGACCGGTTACTCGTTCAACCTTGACGGCACCTCGATCTACCTGACCATGGCCGCCGTCTTCATCGCGCAGGCGACCGACACCCCGCTGTCGCTTTGGCAGCAGCTGGCGCTGCTGACGGTGCTGCTGCTGACCTCGAAGGGCGCGGCCGGCATCACCGGCAGCGGCTTCATCGTGCTGGCGGCCACGCTGTCGTCGACCGATGCGGTGCCGGTCGCCGGCCTTGCGCTGATCCTCGGCATCGATCGCTTCATGTCCGAGGCGCGCGCACTGACCAACTTCATCGGCAATGGCGTCGCCGCGCTGGTCGTCGCGCGCTGGGTCGGCGGGCTGGACCGCGCACAACTGGACCAGCAACTCGCCGCCGGGCCGGCTCAGGCGGCAGCCAGCCCCTTCTCGTCGAACATGCCCTCGAACAGCGCCGAGCTGAGATAGCGTTCGGCCAGGTCCGGCAAGATCACCACGATGTTCTTGCCGGCATAGCGCTCTTCCTGTGCGAGCCGCACCGCGACCGCTGCCGCCGCGCCGCACGAGATGCCGACCAGGATGCCCTCTTCCTTCGCCAGACGGCGCGCCATATCGATCGCCTCGTCATTGCTGACCTGCTCGACGCGGTCGACCACGGACAGGTCGAGGTTGTCCGGGATGAAGCCCGCACCGATGCCCTGAATCTTGTGCGGACCGGGTTTGAGGACTTCGTTGTTCAGCTTCTGCGTGATGACCGGGCTGGCGCTCGGCTCGACGGCAACCACTTCGACCGCCTTGTGTTTCGTATGCTTCAGGTAGCGGCCGACGCCCGAGATCGTGCCGCCGGTGCCGACGCCGGCGACGAACACATCAACCTCGCCCTGCGTGTCGTCCCAGATCTCGGGGCCGGTGGTGGCCTCGTGAATCGCCGGGTTGGCCGGATTGCTGAACTGCTGCAGCAGCACGTACTTCGAATCGGACTCGGCGATCTCCTTGGCCTTCGCGATCGCGCCGTTCATGCCCTTCGGGCCTTCGGTCAGCACCAGCTTCGCGCCGAGCGCGGTCAGCAGCTTGCGGCGCTCTATACTCATGGTCTCAGGCATGGTCAGCGTCAGCGGGATGCCGCGCGCGGCGGCAACGAATGCCAGCGCAATGCCGGTATTGCCGCTGGTGGGCTCGACGATCTCCTTGCCCGGGCCGAGCACGCCGCGCTGCTGCGCGTCATTGATCATCGCGCCGCCGATGCGGCACTTCACCGAGAAAGCGGGATTGCGACCCTCGATCTTCGCCAGTACGGTCGCCTTCGCACCCAAGGTGACTCGGTTGAGCCGCACCAGCGGCGTGCGGCCGATGGTCTCGGCATTATCGTTATAAATTGGCATAGCTTTTCCCCGGTTGGATTCATCTGCCCGGCGATTCTAGCCGAACTGCACGCGCCGGCAGGGTACAATCCGCCGCTTTGCACAGCCGAGCTAGCCATGGCCATCAAATCCGTCATCTACAAGGCGAACCTGCAGATCGCCGACATGGACCGCCACTACTACGCCGACCATGCGCTGAACATCGCCTGCCATCCGTCGGAAACCCTGCAAAGGATGATGGTGCGCGTGATGGTGTTCGCATTGAACGCGCATGAACGGCTGGAGTTCGGCAAGGGGATTTCGGACGCCGAAGAACCCGACCTGTGGCAAAAGGACCTGACCGGCGCAATCGAGCACTGGATAGAAGTCGGCCAGCCGGACGAGCGGCGCATCCTGAAAGCCTGCGGCCGTTCGGCGCAAGTCCATGTGTATGCATTCGGCAGCAGCGCCGACATCTGGTGGAAGCAGACCGGCGCCAAGCTCGCGCGCACGAAGAACCTGATCGTCTGGCGCATCGCGACCGACTGCGCCGAGCAGCTCGAACAGCTGTGCCAGCGCACCATGCAGCTGCAGGTGACGATACAGGATGGCGACGTGTGGATGCGCGACGCCGATCACGCCGTCGAGCTGAAGATAGAAAAGCTCGCGCCGCTGCCGTAGCTGCCGACTACTGAGCCGCCGCCGCGCCGACCTTGCTGCCGCCAACGCTGGCCAGCTGCGGTCTCTCCTTGCGCGCCGCGCTGCCCATCATCAGGTAGTCCTTCTCGTTGCTTTCGGCCACCAGCGACAGGAATCGCATGCACGAGATGCGCAGGAAGGACGACAGGTTTTCCACCTTGCCCTGACGCTCGACGATCTCATCGTACAAGCGGCAGATCAGCTGGTTGGTGGTCATCTGGTCTTTCGATGCGATGCGCGCGAGGATGTCCCAGCACAGATTTTCCAGCCGGATGCTGGTGACCATGCCGCGAATGCGGACCGAGCGCGTGCGCTGTTCATAGTGAATGGGATCGGCGCTGGTGTAGATGTCGCACATGCCTTGTCTCCTTGCTCTCCGCGGAGAGGATCATCGGCCGCTCCCCGGAGGGAGCGGCCCTGCCTGACGATGGATCAGATCTCGCCCTTGCGCAGCCCGTTCGCGATGAAATCGGCCTGACGAATCGCCAGCGCGACGATGGTCAGGGTCGGGTTTTCGGAAGCGCCGGTGGTGAACTGCGAGCCGTCGGACACAAACAGGTTCTTCACGTCATGCGCCTGGCCATGCCTGTTCACCACGCCATCGCGCGCCTTCGCGCTCATGCGGTTGGTGCCCAGGTTGTGCGTCGACGGATACGGCGGCGTGAAGATCACGCGATTCGCGCCCACCGACTCGTACAGCGCCTTGCCCTGCTTGAAGCCGTGGTTGCGCATGGCGATGTCGTTGGCGTGGTCGCTGAAGTTCACGTTCGGGATCGGCAGGCCGTGCTGGTCTTTCTCGGTCGCATGCAGCGTGACGCGGTTGGTTTCCTGCGGCATGTCTTCGCCGACCAGCCACATGCCGGCCATGTTGTCGTAGGCATCCATCGCCGACGAGAACTCACGGCCCCAGCTGCCCGGATCGAGGAAGGCTGCGAGGAAGGGCACGCCCAGCGACAGCGTCTCCATCTCGTAGCCGCCAACGAAGCCGCGGCTCGGATCATGGCGCGATTCATCCTTGACGATACCGGCCATCGTGGTGCCACGGAACATATGCACCGGCTTGTCGAACACGGCATAGACCGAGCCGGTCATGTGGCGCATATAGTTCTTGCCGACCTGACCCGACGAGTTCGCCAGACCGTTCGGGAACATGCTCGATGCCGAGTTCAGCAGCAGGCGCGGCGATTCGATCGAGTTGCCTGCGACGCACACCACCTTCGCCTTCTGGAAGTACCGGTTGCCCTTGGAATCGGCGTACAGCACGCCGGTCGCGCGGCCCTTCGCGTCATGCTCGATCTTCAGCGCCTGCGCATCGATGCGCACTTCGAGATGACCGGTCGCTTCACCTTTCGGAATCTCGGTGTACAGCGTGGACCACTTCGCCCCCGACTTGCAGCCCTGGAAGCAGAAGCCAATCTGCTGGCAGGAGCCGCGACCATCACGCGGCTTCGAGTTGATCGACATATTCCCGGTGTGGGATTCCTTGTAGCCCATCTTTTTCGCGCCGGCCGCGAGCACCTTGTAGTTATTGTTACCCGGCAGGCGAGGAATGCCATTGGTGCCGGTGGTGCCCATCTTGGTCTCGGCCTTTGCGTAATAAGGCTCCATCTCCTCCAGTGTCACCGGCCAGTCGAGCAGGTTCGCGCCCTTCAGCTCGCCATAGGTGGTGCGTGCCTTGAACTCATGCTTCTGGAAGCGCAGCGAGGCGCCGGCCCAGTGCACGGTCGAGCCGCCGACTGCTTTCACGATCCAGGTCGGCAGGTTCGGGAAATCATTTGCCACGCGCCAGGTGCCCGAGGTCGTACGCTTGTCCAGCCACGAGATCTTGCTGAACATCGGCCACTCGTCGTTTTCGAAGTCCTTGATCTCATGCCGGCCTCCGGCTTCAAGCACCACCACGTCAACACCTTTCTGCGCCAGTTCATTGCCCAGCGTACCGCCGCCGGCGCCCGAACCCACGATTACCACGACCTCGTCATCGAGGCTGAATTTTTTGGCCATTATTGTCTCCTCTGTTCTGCGTGTTTTTTTATTCGATGCGAGCCGGTCAGATGTTGTTCATCCAGTCCTGGTCATTGAAGCCACGGTTGATGTAACCACCGTGCTGCGCAGAGGCGCCCTGATAGCCGAGCTTGGCCCACACCGCCGGCTGGTTGTACAGGCTGACCACGAGGTCGCCACGCAGCTTGCCGAAGAACGGGTCTTTGGCCTGGGCCATCGCCTGCAGGATCTGCACGCGGTCGGACTCTTCTGCGACGTCGGCATAGGCCTTGCCGAATTTCGCCTCGGCGTCGGCGTTCACTTTCGCCACGCCGTCGAGCATCAGCTTTTTCAGGTCGCCGTTCGACTTCACCTGCTCGGCGTAGACGCCGACGGCGTTTGCGTACAGCTCGTCTTCGAACTGGTCATGCGGGAAGATGTCGCGCGCGACTTGCACGATGGTCCTGAACGCGTCGCTGCCGAGCGCTTCTTCGGCCAGCGCCGCATTCGGAACGAACATCATCGGCAAGCCGCCGGCGGCGGCTGCGGCCGTACCGGCGGTCGCGATCTTGAAAAACTGGCGGCGCTTGGGTTCTGCGGGTGTGTACATGATTGTCTCCTTATCTTCTTTTTTGTCGGACCCTGTGCCGGGCCTTGATCGTTGGTTCGGATAGGTACGCGCTTTGTTACCGATAGTGACCTCCTCGCTGAAGCACTTCGATCTTGTAACCGTCGGGGTCCTGCACGAAGAAGAAGCGCGCAAGCAATTCATCGCCGCGCTTGAACTCCTTGATCGGCAGCGGCGCATAGCCGAGCTGTTCGAGCTTCTGCTGCATGGGCTCAAGCGCATCGACGACGAATGCGTAATGGCCGTAGCCGTCGCCATGCGTGTAAGGCTCGGTGCGCCCCTTGTTGTGGGTCAGCTCGATCTCGAAATCGTTTTCAGGGTTGCGCAGGTAGATCAGCGCGAAGTCGTCGAAGTCCAGACGATGGCTGATGGAAAAGCCGAAGCCTTCCGAGTAGAAGCGGATGGAGCGTTCGGGATCGAACACTCGGATCATGGTGTGAATGATTTTCGGCATGCTGTAGGGCTGGAGTGGACAGGATGCTGAAATTATTCTTCACGAAGAATTTCGGGTGGTAGTAGCGTGATACTACGCAAGAATTTTCATCAATCGGCGATTGCGGCGCTGCGTTTAGTGTGCACTGCGCGGATTTCAAAGGTGAAATCAGGCGCAAATATTTTTGCGCCGAATTGCTGATGCAATGCACCACGGGAAGTTAGCGATTTGACACCCGCAGGCGGGCGTTCGTTTGCTGCCGGCGTCAGATTTCTGCGGAATAAAGCCAGCTGACCTGCGCCTCCGGCGGCTGCCTGAGCAGCAACTCCAGCGCGTCTGGCGGCAGCGGTTCAGCCAGCAGGAAGCCCTGCAGTTCGTCGCAGCCCATGTTCCTGAGAACATTCATCTGCTCGATGGTTTCAACGCCCTCGGCCACGACTTCGAGATTCAGCGCCGAGGCCATCCAGATGATCGCGCGGCAGACCGATTCGGAATCGCCGCCCGCCTCGAGCGGCGCGATCAATCCGCGGTCGATCTTCAGGACATCCACGTCGAGCTGCTTCAGCTGCGACAGCGATGAGTGACCGGCGCCGAAGTCGTCGATGATCAGCCGCATCCCGAGTTCGCGCATCTGTGTCAGCTGGCCTTGCACCGCCGCACTCTGCTCGACCATTGCCGATTCAGTGATCTCGATGTCGATCAGGCTGGCCGGCACGCTGTTCGCTTCAAGGTGCCGCCGCAGGCAAGCCACCACGTCACTGCGACGCAGCTGCTCCGGCGACACATTGATCGCCACGCGCATGCGGGGCAATCCGGCTTGCCGCCATTGCGCGATCTGCGTCACGACCAGCTCAATCACGCGCTCGCCAAGCGGAACGATCAGGCCGGTTTTCTCTGCCATCGTGATGAAGGACCCCGGCATGACCAGCCCGCGGTCGGGCCGCTGCCAGCGCACCAGCGCCTCGATGCCGTTCATTTTGCCATTGCGCGCCTTGAACTTCGGCTGATAGTGGACGACCAGTTCGTTACGCTCCAGTGCCTTGCGCAGCGCCTGCTCATTACCCAGCTGCTCCGCGAGCTGCTGCGACAGCTGCGGCGTGTAGCGGCACAGCTGGCTGCGGCCGAGCGACTTCGATTCGTACAGCGCGATATCGGCGTGCTTGAGTAATTCTTCGGGCCGCTCGCCATCCTGCGGATAAATACTGATGCCTATTGATGCGCTGACCTTGCCCAGCGCACCTTCACGCGGTGCGAAGCGATGCCTCAGGCCATGGATAACGGCCATCGCCAGTTCATCGGCGCGGGCCGGACTGTCGATATTTTCGATCAGGATCAGGAATTCATCGCCACCCAGCCGGATCACATGATCAGTGGCGCGCACCACCTCGCGCAAGCTGATCGCCACCTCCTGCAGCAGCTCATCGCCGGCCTGATGGCCCAGGGTGTCATTGACGTCCTTGAAGTGATCGAGATCGATGAACAGCAGCGCCAGCTGCTGATGCGCCCTGCGCGCGCGCCGTATTGCGGCGGGCAGGTAGCGGTTCAGCCAGAGCCTGTTAGGCAAGCCGGTCAGTACGTCGCGGTGCGCAAGTTCGAGCAATTCTTCTTCATGCTTCTTTACATCCGAGATGTCGCGCAAGGTCAGCGCGACGCCGGTGCCGACCTTCACTGCACGGCGAAACAGCCAGGCCGACGGCAGGCTCGCCTCGGCCGGCAGGCGGCGCTCGTCTTCGACCGTCTGAAAGGCCAGCGCCTTGTGTACCAGTTCCAGCAGGTCCCTGAACACGAGCGATGCCAGCAATCCGCTGGCCGGCTGGCCGAGCAATTGGCGCCGGTCGGCGCCGAGCAGGTAGGCGCCGCGCTGGTTCACATCTTCAAAACGGAAGTCGACAGGCTCTCCGGCTTCGTCGAGCAAGGGTCGCAACATGTAGAAGCCTTCATTGGCCGCGTCGGTCGCGGTGCGATACACGCGCCTGACTTCTTCCTCGGCCTCGCGGCGCGCGGCCAGCTTGGCAGCCATCAGCAAACCGGCGCCGCAGAACAGCAGCAGCACCAGCGTGATCAGGGCGGCGGACAGCCGGTAGGTCGTCGCCAGCGCATCGATCTCGGCCAGCGCATCGGCCTCAGTGACCGCGGCCAGCGCCACGATAGGCATGGTCGGATGCTTGCGCCAGGCGACATAACGCGCCATTTCATCGCGGAACAGCTCGCCCGGCTCGAGCCGTATGCCCTGTGGCCGGTCGAAACTCGGGTGGGTCTTGTAAAAAATCCGTTGCGGCTGGCCGGCACCGAGTTTGGTCGTCAGCACCGGGCCATCGATCAGGCGCACGGTCACGAAATCACGCGGGCCGATGATCGCGTCATCTTCAAAGGTAGCCAGAAAATCCGGTGCCATGCCAAACACCAGCACTCCGCCGAAAGAACCATCCGCGTGCGACAGCCGATGCGACAACTGCACCACCTTCTCGCCCACCACCGGAGAAAACTCGGCCGGCCTCACATGCCAGCCGTCGCAGCATTGCGCCTGGTGACGTTCAATCAGCGCCTGCCCGACCTGACCGGCCTGGGGCGCATAAGACGCGCTGACCAGCTCACCTGCGGTGTCGAACACGGTGGCATACAGCGTCTTGCCTTCCGGGTAGATGCCGACCAGGATCTTGTCGAAGTCGATACGCTGCGGATGGCGACGCCATTCATCCATCACCACCCGTCCCACCTGATCGAGCCGGTTGGTCAGGTCTTCAAGCTGGCGGCCGTAGGCATTGACTCGCGCTCGCGCTTGCAGGCGGGCCAGCTCCTGTGCCGAATTTCGGTGATCGTTGACCATCTGCAGCGTAACGATCCAGACCGCGGCAATGCCGATTGCGAACATCAGCAGCCACACGGAAAGCCACGGCAAATGCTTTTTATCCAGCGGCGTAGTCCACCAGGGCGCGGCAATAGAGGCGCGATGTTCGGTCATGTGATTTTCAAAGGGCGCGAGGGTCAGCGCATGCTTCCTGGGGCAAATGCCTGATTGAATTTCGCTGATTCATTACGCGGTGTCAATCATTCGTTCCCTTAAGAAATGATGTTTGCTGAAATCAAGCGGCCAACAAAAGATGCAGTCGCCGGCGCTCAGTATTCGTTGACCTTGCGTGACCGTTCGAGCAAGGCGGGACGGAGCGGCGAAAAATAGCGCCGGGTATCGCCCATCCAGCGACGAAGCTCGCGGATAGGAATGCCAGTCGCATCATGGATCCTCAGCAGGATCTCGCTACTGACGCCCAGACGCCGGTGCCGAACCTTGCTCAGCACCGAAGGGGAAATGTCGATGACCCGGCTCAACGCCGAATAGGAACGGGCGCCGACCGCGCTGCACAGGCGCTCGATCAGCCGTTCCGGCGCGTACTGGCTCGCAGATAACTCGTCGCGCTTTGTGTTCAAGGCAGCCTCCTTGCAAATAGGGACAGGGACAAGCAGTAATCGATGCCCTATCGTGCCCTGAACGCAATTTCTTAAAAACCGGAAATTTCCTTAGAGCAATTTCGTAAAAATCGAAGGGCACCCTGAAAATCGTCGATTTATCATGCGGGCTGGCTCAACAGAAACTGGTATTCAAATCAATGGACATTCCCGTCAATCAGTTCAAGGCTGACCTTCGCACCGACAAACTACTCCTTGGCCTGTGGCTCGGCCTTGGCGAGAGCTTCTCCGCCGAGATTTGCGCAGGCGCGGGTTACGACTGGCTGCTGATCGACGGCGAGCATGGCCCGAATGATTTGCGCAGCTTCCTTGCGCAATTGCAGGCGATCGCGCCCTACCGTTCGCAGCCGATCGTTCGTCCGCCGCAGGGCGACCATGTGCTGATCAAGCAGTTGCTGGAAACCGGCGTTCAGACGCTGCTGATACCGATGGTGGATACGGCAGAGCAGGCGCGCGGGCTGGTGCAGGCGATGCGTTATCCGCCGGCCGGCATACGCGGCGTCGGCGCTGCGCTGGCGCGCGCTTCGCGCTGGGGCAGGATTCAGGATTACAGCGACAAGGCCAACGGCCAGATGTGCCTGCTGCTGCAGGTAGAGACCCGGACGGGGTACGAGAACCTCGACACCATTCTCGCGGTCGATGACGTCGACGGCATCTTCTTCGGTGCCGCTGACCTCGCCGCCTCGTATGGCCTGCTCGGGCAGCCGAATCACCCGAGCATCGTCGAGAAGATCGAAGAAGGCCTGAAGAAAACGCGCGCAGCCGGCAAGGCCGGTGGCGTGCTGTGCGGCGACAAGGCGGTGGTGCAGCGCTACTACGATGCCGGAGCGCGCTTCATCGCCGTCGGCGTCGATGCGATGCTACTGGCGGCAGCGACGTCGGAACTACTGCGCATTTACCGGCCGGACGAAGGGGCCAGGGGGACGTCGACTTACTAGGGAAGCCATGTTCCCCGGTTGATACACATTCGGAAACTTCCGTCCTTTGCAGGTCGACATCTATGCCACTTAGTGGCATAGTTATGCCATGCGTCGCATCTTCAAAACCCGACACTTTGCTCGCTGGATGCGGAAGACCACGCTGACGGACCATGCACTGCTCGAATCCGTTCTTGAAATGACTCAAGGCCTGTTCGATGCAGACTTGGGCGGAGGCGTCCTGAAGAAGCGCGTTGCGCTTCCCGGCCGCGGGAAAAGCGGCGGAGTTCGTACTTTGGTCGCTACAAGGCGCGGCACGAATTGGTTTTTCGTTTTCGGGTTCGAGAAAAATGATCGGGCGAACATATCCGATGTCGAACTCGAAGGCTTGCAGATACTAGCGTCCGATCTGCTGGCAAGAACCAGCCATCAACTCGATGAAGCCGTGGCACAAGGAGCGCTACTGGAGATTTCTCATGACCACAAAAACTAAGGCGAAGAGCCGACTTCTTGAAGCAGTGCACGAGACCGCTGCGGACCTGCATCATCTGGGATTCATCGACATGCGCAAAATGCAAAAATACGATCTTTTGTGCATTGAGCCCATCCCGGCGTACGACAGCAAAAAAATTCGCGCCCTGCGCGAGCAGTTACAGCTCAGTCAGGCAGTACTTGCCGCTGTGCTGAACACCAGCCTGTCGACCGTACGCAAGTGGGAAATCGGAGAAAAACAACCGAGCGGGCCGTCGCTGAAGCTACTTAACCTGATTGATAGAAAAGGTCTGGAAGCAGTGCTCTGAAATGCTCAACATAAAATGAGCGCAAGCAGCATAACGGTATCGTCGATCGTACGGTTCCGCTACTGTTCAATGCAGATCTGCGACGCGAATGCATAGCCCATCCGGTTCACTGTCTGCAATGGCAAATCCACGCCGAAAGCGCTCTGGCCTTTCGAGCGCAAGCGCCGGATCATCACTTCCAGGCGTCGGAAATCATAATGGACGGGGTCGTGCCCCAGCGCGATGACGATGTCATCCTTGGAAACCACTTCGCCCGGCAACTGCGCAAGGCATTCGATAGCGACCGCCTCGGAACGCGTGAGCTTCAGCGCGCTGCCCGTCGGCGACCGCAGCGTCCAGCGCAGCTGCTCGAATACCCACGGCTGTTCTGCATTGCTCTTCAGCCTATCCATCAGCTTGCCGATCAGTAGCGAGAGTTCATCAAGATCGACGGGCTTGACCAGATAGGCATCGGCGCCGGCACGCATGCCCGCCACCCGCTCCGCCGGATAGCCGCGTGCCGAACTGATGACGATGCCCATATTTTTCAGCGATGTGCGCCTGACCCAGTCCAGTGCGTCGCCGTCAGGCAAACCGAGGTCCAGCACCAGCACGTCCGCCTTGTGCGTGTTCAGCCAAAGCGATGCCGCCTGCAGACTGCCCACGCCGTCTGCAGCCATGCCGTCCATGTTCAGGAAAGTGACCATGGCCTCCCGCAGGGAGGCTTCGTCTTCCACTACCAGTACCCGACCTTTAGACATCTAGGCAGGACATCAAACGTTCGACGCAGACTTCAGGAGAAAGCACATGCGTAGGCAGCACGACCTCGGGGAATAGCGGCACTTCGTAAGGGCTGGTGAGGCCGGTGAACTGTGCGACTTCGCCGCGGCGCGCCCTGGCATACAGCCCCTTGACATCGCGCTGCTCGCAGACCGAAAACGGCGCGTCGACGAACACCTCGACGAACTGCTCTCGGTCGAACAAATGACGCGCGCCGTCACGGTCGGCCCGGAACGGCGAGATCGCGCTGACCAGCACGATCAGGCCCGCATCGACCATCAAGCGCGCGACTTCAGCGATGCGGCGGATATTCTCGGCGCGGTCGCCGGCAGAGAACCCGAGATCGCGGTTAAGCCCGTGACGCACATTGTCGCCATCGATCAGGTAAGTCACCCGGCCGGCGGCATGCAGCCTCTGCTCGAATGCATTCGCAATCGTCGACTTGCCCGCGCCGGACAAACCGGTGAACCAGAAACAGCGCGGCACCTGCCTGAGGATGGCCGCGCGCGCAGCGCGATCGACATTGAACTGCTCGCGCCGGATATGTCGTTGCGCTTCATTGGCAACGGACGGAAAGTCATCAGTTTGCGAAAGGGACGGCTTCATTTCATTCTTGTCATTTCTCGCCGAGCGACTCGGCCAGCGTCTTGCGTATGGGCTTGAGCAGGTAGGCCATCAGCGTCCGGTCCCCGGTGCGGATATCTACCTGCGCCGTCATGCCCGGCAGCAGTGCGATCGGCTTGCCGGACGTTGTCACCAGCGGCGTCGCCTCCGGCACCAGATGTACGCGGTAATAGGTATCGGTCCCGGTGCGGCTGTCTTCCTTCAGGGTATCGGCGCTGACGTAGGTGACCTTCGTCTTTACACCGCCGTACACAGTGTAATCGAAAGGATCGAGCCGCATGTTCGCTGACAATCCGGGCTTGATGCGCGCAATGTCGGCCGGCTTGACCTTGGCTTCGAGCACGAGATCATCGTCAACCGGCACGATCTGCATGATCTCCTCGCCGCCCTTCAGCACCCCGCCCACCGTCGTCACTCGAATGTTCTTCACCACGCCGTTGACCTGCGCCCTGAACACGGTCGCCTGCTTCTCCTGCACCTTGCGGGTCAGGACCTGCTGGTTCTGCGCAAGGTCATCTTCGATCTTCGCCATCTCCGCGCGCGCTTCGTCGAGGAACTTGTTGCGGCGCGCGATCAGCCGCGACTCCGCCTCATTCAGCGCCTTCTGCGTTCGCAGCACCTCAGAGCCGCTGGCATCGCCCTGCTTGCGCAAATCTTCCACCAGCGTCAGCTCCTTCTTCGCGAGCTCGTAGGCCACGTTAAGCACGCGAAGATCGTCGCGCAGGCTATCGCGTCGCTGCAGGAAAAATGCTTCCTCGACGCGCACTGTTTCCGGATGCGCGCGGCGCAGCGCAGCAGAAAAATCGACCGTCGCGCGCTCGGTGACCTCGGCGCGCAGTCGCGCTGCCCGCGCCTGCAAACCGGCCACGCGCGCAGCAGATTCACCCACCGTCGCGTTGATGCGCTCCGGATCAAGCCTTGCCAGCACCTGCCCTTCACGCACCCGGTCGCCTTCTTTTACGCGCAGTTCCGACAGCACGCCGCCGTCGACCGACTGAATGACCTGCACCCGGCTGCTGGCGATGATCTCGCCACGCGCCTGCACCACCTCGTCAATACGAAAGCTCAGCGCCCATGCAATGAAGCCGGCCACCAGCGCAACCAGAACCCAGAGCCAGCCATGCCATCCGCGGCGGTGATAATCCGGCAAGTCGTCCACAGGATCCACCGACGCCAGCCGCACGTTTCGCTTCAGTCGTTCAGACAATTCGCATTCCTCCCGCCATTTCCCCCAGGCCCGGGACGGCCAACGGACGCTGCATGGCGCTGCCCTGCTCCTGTCCGCCGAACAGGCGCGGGAACACCTGCTTCGGGTGATCGTCGCGCGTTACTTCGCCGCGCCGCATCACGATCACGCGGGTCGCCATCTGCGCTGCCATCCGCCACTTGTGCGTCGATACGATCAGGATGTCTTCCGGCCGCACCATCGCTTCAATGGTCTTCCACACGCGCGCCTCCGCTTCCGCATCGAGCGACGCGGTCGGCTCGTCCAGCAGCCATACGCGCGGCTGCGCGACCAGCAGGCGGCCGAGCGCCACCAATTGCCGCTGGCCACCCGACAGCCCCATGCCACCCTCGCTGATCGGCATGTCCATGCCCATAGGATGGCCAGCAGCGATATCGTCGATACCGAGCGCCTGTGCAATCTGCGCTATCTGCTCGTCCGAGGCCACGCCCGAGACCACCAGGTTCTCGCGCAAGCTTCCTTTGAACAGGTGCACGTCCTGCGGCAGATAGCCGACATGGGCCGCAAGCACCTGCGGATCGATCTGCGACAGATCAACGCCTTCGATCCGGACCCGGCCGGCGCTCGGGCGATACAGACCGGCAAGCAATTTCAGCAAGGTCGATTTGCCGCTGCCGATCGGCCCCACCAGCAGCACGCGGTCGCCCGACCTGAACGCCAGTTCAGCCGGTCCCTGCACCTGCAGCAGCGGCGAGCCGGCATAGCTGTATTGCAGCTTGTCCGCCTGCAGCCGGACAGACTCGCCCTCAAGCGCGGGCGAAGCCAGCACCTGGTCAGGATGCCGTTCGGTGGGAATGGCGAGCAGGCGGTCGACCATGTTCAGGCCCTGCGACACATGCTCCCATTGCGCGAGCATCTGCGCGCCCTGCGAGGCCGGCCCGAGCACGCGGCCGCCGAGAATGCTGCAGGCAACAATCGCGCCGGTAGTCATTGCGCCGGCTTCCACCTGCCACACACCGATCACAATCGCGCTGACATAGGCCAGCGTAGACAGCACGCCCACGGTCACGGTCAGGCGACTGTTGAGCAGTTTCTGACGCGAGTTTGACGCACTGATGCCCTGCGTGATCGCCTGCCATTCGCGGGCGAAGCCCCAGCCGGCATTGGCCGCGCGTATCGACTCCGCGCCGCGAATCGCTTCCACCAGCACGCCCTGCCGCTCATTCGATCGGCTCACCTGTTGCTTGACCAGCTTCGCCAGCGCGCGGTGGGTGCTCCAGCCCGTCAGCAGCGCCAGCGCCAGCATCAGCGCATATGGCACGACCACGACGCCGCCTATGGTCGCAATGAAGGCAAGGAACAGCAGCGCAAACGGAAAGTCCACCAGCCCGAAGACGATGGACGAAGAAAAAAACTGCCGCACGCCCTCCAGCCCGTTCACCTGAGCGGCGACTGTGCCGACGCTGCGCGGCAGCTTGTCGACCTCGACCTGCAGCAAGTGCTCGAACACCTGCTGCGACACCCGGCAATCGACGCTGCTGGAAAGACTGTCGACGATGCGCGAGCGCCCAGACTTCAGCAGCGCATCGATCAGCACCACGAACAGCATGCCGACGGACAGCGTCGTCAGCGTCGCATATGCGAGAGTCGGCACGACGCGGTCATACACCTGCATCGCGAACAGCGACGAAGCCACGCCGAGCACGTTGATCACCACCGTGGCCAGCATGACCTTGGGAATCCAGCCGCGATGCGTGAGGATCTCGCGCCACAGCAGACGCGCCGCCTGCCGAACCTGCGTTTCGCCGGCCCGCGCACGCCGCTGCCGGAACCACAGCACCAGCGCCGGCGCCAGCGCTTCAGCCGGCACGACGCGCGCCGCCATGCCCGGCGCACTCAGCAGAATGTGTTCATCATCCTGCGCTTCGGCGATGCCCCATGCGCCTTCATGCCAGACCAGCGCCGGCAACTGCCGGCGGTCGAAGCGCCGCCAGCGCAGCCGCACCGGCACCAGCTGGCTGAGGTCGGAACGCGCCACCAGCAACCGCGTCCATTCGACCAGACGGCCCGGCTCATAATGCGTCTGCAACTGCGCGACCGTAGTCGACAAGCGCGCCGCGTCAACCGGCAAGCCCAGCCTGGAGAAAAAATCGCCCAGCACTTCCGCGCCGGGCATCGAGGGAGGAGCGCTGCTCATTTCTGCTTTCAAAGTCCTGCCACCTTGTCCAGCCGGCCCAGTAAGGCACTCAGGCGCAAGGCATGGACCCGCTCGTCGGAGCGTGCCTGTATCGTCAGCAGCTTCTGCTCGGTCAGCTCACGCTGGATATTGAGGACATCGATCCATTGCTTGGTGCCGGCCGCATACTGGCGTTGGTACGAAGCCAGCAATTGCGTCAGCTGTGCTTCGGAAACTGCCTGCGCCTTGACCAATGCGCTGGCCAGATCGCGCTTTGATGCCAGCGACCAGACGGTCCGCTCGACGTCGTTCTCTGCGGCCCGTATGCCTTCTTCTGCCGCTTGTTCGCGCGCCACTGCCTCGCGAGCGCGGCTGGCAGTAGTCAATCCCATGCCGTCGAGTGCCGCCTCAACAGTCAAGCCAGCTCGTTCCACTGTAGGTACAGGACCATAGCCGGGCTGGCGTTCAGCCTGCAGATAGACGGTCGGCATGGCGGACTTTCGCGTTTCCTCAGTCTGTGCTTTGGATACGGTCAACTGCTGTTTACGCACGAGTACCTCGGCACTTTCTTGTAACGCCAGAGCGAGCAATCGTGCTACTTCGTCGCGCGAGAATAGTGACTCGTCGAGACCAGGATCCGGATCGATATCTTCCAGTGTCTGCGCCTTGAGTTCCTTGAGTGACTGGAGCCATTCGCTTTCGCTGCGCTCGAATTGCGACACCGCCTGCGACAGGCGAGCAGAGGCCAGTGAAACATCGGCTCGAGATGCCAGCTCGCCGGCCTCACGCCGATTTATCTGCGCATGAAGTTCCTGCATTTGGAGGACATTCTCACGTGCCACGTTGCGCCGCTCACGCGCGCCCACTGCAGTCGCAAAGGCAGCAGCGGTCGCATCAATCAATTGGCGCCGTACACGCAAGAGGCTCACCTCCTCGGCCTTGAATTCTGTTTCTGCACGAGAAATCGTTGAGTCAATCCGACCGAACGCCCAAAGAGGTTGTCGTACACGAAGCGTGAATGGGTCGTTCAAGGCCATGCCACCTTGCATCTGCTGTGCCTGCGCCGACACCGACGGGTAGCGTGCTGTCTCCGCCGTCTCGATACCACGCGCGCTTGCCTCTACGGTGGCTAGCTGGCCAGAAATCGACGGATGCCGTCGCAGTGATGTTTTCAATGCATATGAGAGATCTGCCGACTGCGCGGCCAGCGGCAATCCCAACACCGCGTTCAGTACAACGCCAAGTGCCACGAGTCTGATGCTAAGGCCTCGTTTCATAAGCACGCAGACCTTAGTGAGGCGATCAACCGGGATTTCATGCGGCGGAAGAGAAATGCGGATCCTCGGAATGTAGATCCGAAGTAGCTCGACCTTCGGGTTCTCCCGGCTCTTTTCTCAGTAGCGCAGATTTTTCCGGCTGGCCTGCCAACTCATACGCCTTGATCAAGTCCTGTCGCCATTCGCGCTTCCATGGGCAGAGGCGGTTGGCCTTCTCCATCAGCGTTATGCCTTCTTCCAGATACCCCTTCTGGACATAAACCAGGCCAAGCATAAAGTTCCCTGCCGCATGTTCCGGCAGGTGATGCAGCAGCTTCTTGCAGCTCAGCTCTGCATCGTCCAGCTTGCCCTCCCTGAAGGCGGCGACGCCGACGTGTAGATAGCCAGGGACCGGCAGGCTGACCATGTCGTTTACTGGAGCAGGGCTGATCTTTGCGTTGGTACCCTCGATGAGCGGAGTCAGCCAGCGCTGGTAATTCATCCACTTGGCTTTAGAGGTCTTGTAGATCGGCTGACGAACCTGCCACACCGAGGCTGTCTTCACAGGACGATCGAGCTCAGCAGTGTTCATCACCTGAGGCTCCCACGGCAATGCGAGATAGTCGAGCATCTTACGCGCCATACCTTCCGGGTCTTCCACCACGTCCTCGTAGCTGATCTCGAGGATTTCACCGGGAAAAAGCTGGTTCCAGTGATGCATCAGCAGATTGTGATCCGCAAGCTGCTCGCCGATCCAGGTCAGGTCGTACGCGAAGCCCATACCTCCATGCTTGGCCTGGTAATCAGTAAAGTAGTTCGACATCGCAATGTCGCGCGGATCGCGGCGCACAGAAATGATCTTCGCTTTCGGGAAAAGGAATTTAATCAGTCCGATATTCTCGAAATTATGCGGCAGCTTGTCGACGACATATGCGGCGTCGGCATCGAAACTACGGAACTCCTTCAGTACATGATCGGCGATACCGTTGACCACTTCAGCGCTCAAGTCATCCACGCAATCGGGATAACTGCGGCCCGAACCGGTGTGCCGCTCCCAGCGTTGCAGGCCGGCGATCACCTGCGGGATAACGCTCAATTCACCGGCACCGAAGACCTGGCTATGGCCCGCGATAATCTGTTCGACCAGCGTGGTGCCAGAGCGCGGCATACCCAGTACGAACACGGGCAACGCGGCGTCAGAACCGTAGCCCTTTCGATGCTCGAACAGCGCCTTGGAGAAGCGCGCGCGTATCCTGGCGCAGCGGCTACGGTGCGCTTTGGGGTTGTATTCGAGCAGCTTCTTGCTCGCTTCGTTGGCCTCGCGCGCCAGCACAAATGCGCGGTCATATTCCTTGCGCTTTTCATGGGCGGCGGCCAGCTGAAATAGAATACCTGTCCGGACCTCACCTTCCATACTGGGCATGTGAGCAGCCTGCTCCAGTTTTTCCAGTACCTTAGGGTCATCAGGCATCTTGCGTGCGTTAATCAGCGCCGTGTAGCCCGCCACCGGATCGATTGCGCGTATCTTCTCAAACAACACAACCGCTTCATCAATGCGACCGCGCTGCAGCTCCTGATGTCCCAGCCCCTGAAGGGCAGGAACGAACTGAGAATGCTCGTTCAGGATTTCCCTATAGAGTTTTTCAGCCTGATCGAAATTCTGTTCGTCGCTCTCCACATGGGCTAGAGCGAGCTTTGCCTGCAGGTTTTGCTGAAATACCTGATGTGCGGTCAGGTCAGCCCCTGGCTGCTGCGCCTTTGCCAATTCGATGGCTTTTTCAGCAGCCTTTCGCGCGCGCTCGGCATCACGATGCAAAAATGCTGCCGAAAGCCGCGCCCACAGGGGAACCTTCTCTTTATCATTATCGATGGCGCGCAACAGCAGCGCTACGGCTTGCTGGTCGCGCCCTTGCAGGCGAGCGAGATCCACCAGTTGCAGCGTCAGCACCGCGTTGCCAGGGTGCGCCTGGAGCGCCTTTCGAAGACATTCCTCAGCTGCGTCATGCTGGCCATGGCTGGCTTGTAGGGCGGCCAGAGAAGCGACCAGTTCACACCAGGCATCAACGGGAAGCTGCGTCGCCTGTTCATCGACCCAGCTTTCGGCCCGTGCAAACTCGCCTAGCTGCACCCAAAGCTGCAGCTGAATCGCAGATAACTGGGTCTGCCACTGCGCGGCGACGTCGGCCGGCAGATCCATGCGCTGTACTGCAAGCTGCTCGTTTGCCTCACGCAGTCCGTTGATGAGATTACCCAGCTTGTCTGTCTTCTCAGCAGCCTTGGCTTTACCCAGCTCACTCATTAGCAGACGGAGATAAGGTATCCAGGCTTGCACGCGGCGCGGTGCGGCTGCCAATGCGCTTCGGTACAAGGCCAGTGCCGACAGTGCATCACCCTGCATCTGTCGGCACTGTGCCAGACGCGCAAGAGCCAAACTATAAGCCGGCAATTCCTGCACGGCCGCTTCGAGCAAGGCTGAGGCCTTACCAAACTGATGGGCCAATAGGTAGACGGCAGCCATGTCGACCCGGGCAGCGATGTCCAGTTGTTCCGCGACGCCCTCCGCAAGTTGCGCGGCATCCTGCGCGGCCTGCTGCAAGCCCAAATGGATGTTTGCAAGGCAAATTAGCGGAAGGCAAGACGGATCACGCCTGATGCCGTAAGCAGTTTCGGCCTGAATTTTGACTTCGGACCACTTGCGCTGCTCTGCGAGCTGGCGAAGTTTGTCGATCATTCGAATGACTCCATGACTGATCAAAAAAAGCCCTGCGCTCGAAGGTGCAGGGCTTCAGGGCTGTGTCGGAAGGAAATCGCTAATCAACCGGACCCAGCATAGAGTTAAGTGCGCTCAAATCGGTACGATTTGTCCACTGACCATGTGGTTGAATACGGCTGCTGAAAGAGGATCACTGCCCGGCACATAGCTCGTCTCCCCGGTAGCGTAGAGTTTCGCCGGAGATGAGGTGGCAAATAAGGTAAACCACTGATTGATGCCAGCATCTTTGCGCACCTGTATGGTCACCGTTTTATTGGTACTTGCCAGGCTGTCCCATCGCATGGTTTGAACATCAGTCATCTGACCTAGCCAATCCACGTTCAGGTTGAACTGTCCCGTATTAAACAGACGTGCACTGGCCGAGAAATAAGTAGTCGCGCCAACCAGACTCGAATTGATCCATGCTAGCTTGCCACCGCTGTTATTGTTGAATTTAGTCAGCTGGGTGTACTGGTCGTTGGTCGCGGTAGTGCCCGTCTGGACAAGGTAAATCTTGTCATCGGACCCAAGAGTACCTGCCGACCGCCAGGCGTCGATGAATTCATCGCTATGCGTTTCCGTCAGATCGCCGACCCGGATGTAGATGTCGTAGGTTTTATATTGATCGAAGGAACCGGCACCGGATTTCTCGACCATGTCATTCGAGATGACGCCTGCATTGGCAGACATCGTTCCCACCCAATCCTTGCCCGTGGTCAGATCAAACAAAACCACGAGTTCCTGATACCCAATCCCGCTATCGATCTCGGACGAAGTCTTGAATACAGGCTCGCTGGTGACAGGGAAGACGAATGGCTTCGCAAGGATGCCATCCGGGTCGCCGGTCGTCGCGTCCCTGAAGTGCAATCCGCTTCCGTTAAATATATCCCGGTAGGCGCTACCGCCTTGATAGTAATAAGTAACCCAACCCGACGAATTCAAGAAAATCTTTGAATTGTTGGCGACGTGTGACCAGGCAGCATAATAAGAACTAGTCTCAAAAATTTTGAGCTGATCTAACGCGGAAGCCGACCCGACTGCCGTGCCATCTGGATTTTGCTGCACAATTTGAACGGTATCATCGGCCCCCAAGTTTGTAATCCCGGCCCAACGAGAAATATTCAGATCTGAGAATTCGGACTGTGCGTTGAATCGGATATAAATTTCATATTGCTTTCCTTCCTCGAACTCAGGTGTAGCGGACATGCCGGTCGCCACCAATGCATCCATCGCCGAACCGTAATAGTCCTCGCCCGTAGTGAAGTCGAACAGAACGACGGTCTTGTTATCGGACAAGTCATCGGTGACATTGAGAACAAACTTCTCAGTCGTAGATTCAGTGCCCGATGTCGCCTTGATCCACAGGTCACGCGTCTTGTTATCGGCCGGCAGTGCTTCGTAATCAAGTGGCGTACTGCCCACGGACACGATGCCGGTATCCTGATCGATCTGGAATTCACCGCCGGTGTAATCGGATCCATCGCCATTGACCAGCCTGTAGGTAGCTGTATCGGCCGGACCCTTCTTCGCAGCTGCAGTGATGCCCACCGTCGTTCCCGGCGCCGCATTTTCGGCGACAGTGTTGGCATCGGCGTCTGCGTCTGTCGGATTGGCAAGTGCAAAGCTGAATGTCGGGCCGCCATCCAGGCGCACTCCAGACACCAGATTGCCCAGATCGCCCCCGGTCGCGCCTCTCATTAGTTGAGCGGATTCGTTGTACCAGACTCCGACCATGGTTCCATGTCCACCTATGTTCGGACTGTAAGAGTGCTTCAACACGCCAGACGACGTCAGCCAATGCGAACCCCACCACCAGCCACTCGGATTACCGGCCAGCCCGTAGGACATCCAGTAATTCCCGCTCCCCTGATTATGACCGTAGGACTGAACAGCGTAGGCTGCGTCAGCGGCACAGCTAAAGATGATGCGGTCATCCGCGCCGAGATTTTCAATTCCTGACCACACGCCGATACCGCCAGCAGCGAAACGATCCTCAATGTGCGGCAGGCTGATATAAATGGTGTAGGAAGTGTCCGCGGAAAAACTGCCTCCATCCGTTGCCGTCAGTGTCAGCGCATTCGTTGGATCGGTTCCGGCGTAATCCTCGCCGTTGACCAGGTCGAACAAGACAGTGACTTCGTTGGGCACGTTGTTGATTCCAACGGTCACCGACTGCTCATTATTTTCGGCGTTAAAGCCGAATGAATCAGATACGACCACGGTAAACTGGTATGAAGTCTTTCCACTTTCATAGTCAGGAAGATCACCAGAAGCCAGCGTGACGACGCCGGTAATGGGATCGATCCTGAGCAAAGCGGCATCGTCCGGGAGACCGCTCTTTAGAGAATAGCGTGCAGCTTCATTACCTGTTGGATTGGCCGTGTACAGAACGACATTTTCATTAACTGAGGTAGAAAGCGTAGCTTCATCAAAGGTCAATTCGGAGCTTTGATCCACGACGATCGGCTTGTCATTGCGGTAAGCGGCACTGGTGACACCGTCTACGGTCTGACGTACCTCGATGGAGCCCAGCGCATAAATGCCCTCCGGCAGCACGATTTGCCTCAGCGCGGGCTGTACGACCGCCCCCCCCTCCGACAACGCCCCACCGGGCTGCTCCGTCTGAATCGCCTCGCTCACCACGGTCCAAGTGTCGGACCACTGGCCCGTCACCGCGTCTTTGATCCGGTACTCCACTGTCGCGCCCGACACAACACGGAACACGTTAAGCGTACCGTCCGGGCTGCGCCCGTCGACGAACGATACGGGCTGGCCTTGCGTACCTACGTCATCGGCCAAGCCAAAAGCGGGTGCATCGGGACGCTGCTCCCCTGCTGCCCACTCGGGCTCGGGCAGGTCGATCGGGAAGCCATTGGCGTCGATCATATAAGCCTGGCCTAGATTGACCGAGGTGGCAAGGGTTTGACTATCGGCGGTAAAGAGCCGCACACCGGGTTGGTACATAGACAACCACCCGCTGCTTAAATAGGCTTGTTCTGGAATGCTGGCAGAATGTGACTTCGAATAGTCATACATTCGGTCTCTCACCCAGCCTTCAAATACGCCTTTAGACCGGTAGAGGTATGCGCTGCCTCCCCTATCGTTAGAATTCCAATTTTCCCAACCAATGTAGGAGTTCCTGTTGGTGGTTGACTGAAATCGTGAGTAGCTATTCAGACTGCGCTCTGCACCCGCGTCCTGAATCAGGAAAATGTGATCGTCGGCACCTAGGTTGCTCGCACCTTTCCAGGCTGTAACCTGATCACCCTGCATCGTGTCCCAGGCCGTTCCCATGCGGACGTAGATGTCGTAGGCCTTATTGGCGTCGAAGGTTTGCGCCTCGCTGTTCGCAACCAGACTGCCGTTGTCGAGCCGGTAATCCTCTCCAGCCACCAGATCAAACAGCACGATTTCTGGCACTTCCTCGGCGTCTGTGATACCGATAGTCACCGACTGGGTAACCACCGGATTTACGCCGTCGTTAGCCTGCACCGTAAATGTGTAACTGGCTTTCCTTTCGTAGTCCGGATTTTCCAGAAGCGTGACCTCGCCGGTTTTTGCATCGATACTCATCGAACGGTAATCAGTACCGTCAACTTCCGCCAGGCTGTAGGTCAAGCCCCGACTGACATCACTGCTGTCATCAGCGACTGCCTGATAGACGACTTGGCTTGCCCCGCTGTTTTCAACGACGTCGTCACCGCTGTCAGGCGAAGTGAACACAGGCGGAGCATCATCGACGTTGGATACGGGTATCGTAACAATGCGCTCAATGGTCTCGGTTCCATTCGTAGCAGCTATGGTAAATGCGTAGCTGCTCTTGGTCTCGAAATCGACAGTGGGCGAAGATAAAAAGCGCACACTGCCTGTTTGATCGACATTAAACAATGACGAGTCGTCAGTGTCTTTTGCAACGATCGAATAGCTCATCGATGCGCTCGGATCGTCCGGGTCAAATGCATTAGCCTGATAGGCGATATCCGAGAAAGTTTCACCGTCAATGAGCGAGGTACCACGTGCAGGCGATACAAACAGCAATGGCATGTCTACAGCGGCAATCGTCGTTGTCAGCGACGCAAATGAAGTCGTGACAGCGGTGATGCGAGCCGTCAAGTCGCTTGCATCCGCAAAGCTAAGACTGGACAGCGCACTGGCTATCGCTGTTGCATCGATCTGCGCCACCGCATCGGCCGTCAGACCGATCTGCTCCTGAAAGGATGACGCCTGTACGTTGGCAGACGACAGCAAGTTCCCGATGGTGCTGTCCGTAGCCGCCATCGACATCACGAAGAGCGCTTCTTTGGGCAGATCAACCGGCGTCGGATTGCTGACATTGATCGCAAGGCTGTTGACGAAAAAGTCGATCATGCTTGCGCCATCACCGATCAGCTTTTCAGCGCTGGACAGAAGCGCCAGCACCTGACCGTAGGGATCGACACTCGTATTCGCAGTGCCATCCGCATTGACGAGCGGCTCGATTCCACCCGGATTCGTGATGTCGAATCCGGGCTGCAGCCCGAAGGCCTGTGCCACCGAGGTGTTGACAGCGGCCAGCTGGTCTGCGGTCAAGGTGAGATTGACGGGGTCACCTGCAAGCAAAGCTTCTGAATCAACACCTGCCGCTTTTGCAGCGATGGTTGTCAGCGGCGTGATATACAGCGTGATGCTGCCGCCATCGCAATAACCGACGCCCGTTAGCGGGCTGGTCAGCATGATATCGGTATTTGTTGCCTCATTCCGATAGTCAAAATCTGCATCACCATCGGTGGTGACTACGGCGGTTACAGGGCCCACATAGCCGCCAGGAATGGCAATCTCGTACGAACCGTCTTCCGCGTTGACCGTTCCGCTTCCCAGCACCGAACCGTCAGCCTTGTACAGCGTGATCAGCAGATCGTCGATAATGGGACCCGCCATGATGTTACCGTCAGCGTTGGTATCATCCAAATCATTGATGCTCAGGGTAACTGCTTGTTCGGAGTCATTCCCTGCTTGATCCGTGGCTACGACAGTAAAAGTATAGCTAGGCTTGGTTTCGTAGTCCGGGTCTGCCGTCAGCGACACTCGGCCGGTGCTCGGATCGATTGAGAAGGCTCCGTGGTCGCCTACTGCCTTGAGCGAATAGGTCACGGTTCCGTCGTCAGTGGCTGCCGCGGTGTACACCACCTGATTAGCGCCCGAGTTTTCATCGGTCGCGTCTGCCGTCGCTCCCGACGTTATGGTGGGTGCGTCTGTGTCTCTCGCATCATCACCACCACCATTGTTGTCGTCGCTGCTGCTGATCGCTACCGCTGCGCCAGCCGCAATGGCGGCGAGAGCGCCGAAAGAAGCCCCTCCGAATGCGCCGGCAGCAACTTTCCCTGTCACGACTGCCGCGGCCGAACTGGCAGACGCGGCGGCTCCGGCGCTTGCCGCAGATGAACTGCTCGCGCCCGCTCCAGAAGCCGATTCTGCCTGCGCAACAATGATATCTTCGCCAGTGAAGGCTCCATCCTGCTGCAGCAATGTATTTTGCAAATCTGCTATGTCTCCCAGACTTTCTTCGACCTCATGCTTTTTAGGCTTTGCAAGATTCTGCTTGGCGCTGAGAGTCTTATCTTCCGCAGCTTGAGCGCCAGACATTATGGTTATCTGGCTAAAGTCCTTAGCGCCAGCTGCAGGAATCGGAGATTTCATTGTGGACGTACTGCGCGGGGAGATTTTATTTGTCATAGCATTGAGCAGTTGATCAACAGGCAAGTGCGCGAAACTCCGGTGCTCCCAACGTTCCGTTTGGCTGAGCCCGGTGTTTGCTTACTAACTCGTGTAAGTACGAAATCACTTTCTAACGGTGACTAATCGCCTTGGCTTCGCATGGCGTACCGGTGGATTTTCAAACCTTCATAACCGAAAGACATGTTAAATACCGCTCGGGACTATTTCCACACGCCAACACCGACAAATTCGAACAAAAACAAACATTCATTTCACAATGACAATTCCCGTGCTGTGTCATTTATTCCACCTAGCCATCACCCGGACAATCCATTTGATTTGTCTGTTGTGCCCTCTTTTGTTTTCATTCGCTCCAAGCTGCGATGCGATCACACTGGACGAACTAGCGACGCGAAACGACTTGAACAGCAGTGTGCTGTTTCTGGAAGATGCGGATGGGCGCCTGAATATCGATGATGTCCGACGTAAGGATGTGCAGCGGCGGTTCACAAGATGGAACCAGCCTGCCGCCCTGAATTTCGGCCTGACAAAATCAGCTTACTGGCTGAAGGTAACGCTGAAAGGCTCAACCGAGACAGCCGAACTGCGGCTGCTCGAAATCCCCTATACGGGACTGGATTACATTGATTTTTATGCGCCCGATTCGCCGCCGGTACAGACAGGGTCTGCGAGGCCCTTCGGTTCACGGCCAGTCGATTACCGGTATTTCATTTTCCCATTTCAGCTGGCTGCTGAAGAAAAGGATTTTTATTTTCGGATTGAAAGCCGCTACTCACTGACTTTCGATTTGATCGCCTGGCTGCCGGAGGCGTTTTTTGCGAATCAGCAAAAAAGTCTTGCCATGCAAGCGCTGTATTTCGGCGAATTGCTTGCACTGGTGTTTTACAACATCTTTCTTTTTTCTTCGTTACGCGACCGGCGTTTCCTTTATTACGTTCTGTTCACAACCTGTCTGGGCTTCGGCATCTTTGCCGGCAATGGCTTTGGCCGCCAATTGCTGTGGCGCGAGTCTAACGAGTTTGACGCCATATCTCAGTCATTCTTCATTTGTCTGGCGATGGGATTCGGAAATCTATTTGCCAATCAGATTACTCAGGCAACGAAAATTGCACCCGGACTGGCAAGAGTGATGCGTGTGATGAATGTTGCAGCTTTTTCGATCGCATTAATTCAGCTGGCATCCTTATGGATACCGGTGACCTTGCAACCTGTGTATCAAGCCTTTGCCACGATCAGCATCGTTTCGTGCGCTCTGGTGCTGCTGACGGCCATACAAGCAATGAGACATCAGGTTCCCGGGGCGACAATGTTCATGCTCTCCTGGGGCTTGCTGATGGTTGGCGGGATCGTGGGCGCACTTCGAATTTTCGACTGGGTACCCACCAACTCTTACACTGCCTACAGCGTACAGATTTCGTCGGCAGCAGAACTGTTGTTGCTGGCTTTCCTTCTTGCCAGCCTGATCCGGCGTGAAAGAAAGGTTTCCGAGAAAGCGCAACGCCATGCGCTTGCGGTGAGCGAAGAATTGCTCGAAGTCACCCGACACTCCGAAGCACGGCTTGAATCGATGGTTCGCGATCGAACCTACGATTTAAACGTCGCTCTTGAGCAGCAGAAAAGCATGCTGACGCAGCATCTGCGTTTTGGCGAGCTGATCTCGCACGAATTCCGCAATCCGCTGAGCATCATCGAAAGCCAGGTCAGCGTGATTAAAAAGCAAAAAGCTCATGAAGCAAGGGATCTCCACTCGCGACTCGATGAAATCAAGGCAGCCGCCACACGGCTGAAAAACCTTTTCGAAAAATGGATTCAGAATGACCGGATGATGCAGCCTACTCTGGCGCTGCAAATCAGTTTGGTTGATTGCAAGCTTTTCCTGCAGGACCTGCTTGACAGGAATGCGCTGCCAGGAAATTCGCACACCTTGGTTGTTGATGTCGATCCATTAGTTGGCCACCTGTCCTGCGACAAGGAACTGCTTGAAATCGCGCTGATTAATCTGATCGACAATGCGACAAAATATTCAGCTGCAGGTACGACCATCCTTGTCCGCGTGTCGGTCGAACCTGGGTATGTCGGGTTCAGCGTGTCGGATCAGGGTATTGGCATCGCCGTTGAATATCGGGAAAAGGTATTCGAAGACTACGTTCGTCTGGATACCCAGGGCAAGGCTGGCCTCGGTCTCGGCCTGCCGCTGGTAAAAAAGATCGCGGAAATGCACCTCGCGCACATTCATCTCGACAGCGAACCCGGCAACGGAAGCACTTTTTCCATCTTCCTGCCCGACGATCTGCCAGCGCGTTTGAACCACAGTTCAGGCGTGCCAGCGGCGATGTAGGCCGGGGTACTCGCTGCAATCCAGCCAACCCCGCAAAAATTGCCAATTGCACAAAACTTTCCAATAGGCAATTCATCCTGTTACCATTTCCCGATCCCTTGTCTCCCTGCCCCACCTTGCCCCCTGCCCGGAAAGATCAATGAAACGCCCCTCGCGCCTTTGGGCGTTTGTCATGCTTTCCGTTGCGTGTAGTGCTGCACTCGCCGGCGAGGCTGACGACGCCACTCCGCCCTTCGATATCCAGCGCTATCAGGTGATCGGCACCCGGCTGCTGAGCGAAGAAAAAATCCAGTCGCTGCTGTCGGCTTATGCCGGCGAGCGACGCAACTTCGGCGACATCATGAATGCGCTGCAGGCGCTGGAAGACGCGCTGCATGCTCAGGGCTACCGGCTCGTCAGGGTCGATCTGCCCGAGCAGGACCTGACGCAGGGCGTGGTGACGCTGGAAGTGGTGGAAACGCGCATAGGTCGCGTGACGATCGAGGGCAACCGCCAGTTCGACGATGCCAATATCCGGCGCTCCCTGCCCGGCCTGCAGGAAGGCACGACGCCGAACGTCGATGCCATCTCGCGCAGCCTGAAGCTGGCCAATGACAATCCGGCCAAGAAGACCGTGCTGAAAATGCAGGCTGCCGACAAACAAGACGAGGTCGATGCGGCGCTGGTTGTCACCGAAGAATCGCTCTGGCGCACCAGCCTCAACCTGGCGAACGCAGGTACCAGCAAGACGGGCCGGACCTTTGCCAGTGCCGTACTGCAAAACGCCAACCTGTTCGGGCAAGACCACGTGGTGAGCATGCAGTACACCACCACCATCGAGCACCCGGACCAGGTCAGCGTCTATGGCCTCGGGTACCGGCTTCCGCTGTATGCGCTCGGGGATTCAGTGGATGTTTTCTATACCTATTCGGACGTCAACGTAGGCAACGTGACGGCCGGTGCGCTGAATCTGGCTGTCAGCGGCAAGGGCAGCATCCTCGGTACGCGCTACAACTTTACGCTGCCGCCGTCAGGCAATTTCCGCTCCAAGCTGGTGTTCGGTCTGGATTACAAGGCCTACGACAACAGCCTGATGGCGCAGGGCGCCGATCTGGCGAACGACATCACGGTGCATCCGCTGTCGGTGGCCTATGACGCCAGCTGGGCGCGAACCGATGGCAGCACATCAATGACGCTGACCCTGCTGCGCAATCTGCCGGGCGGCACGCATGGCGGCGCGGCAGATTTCAGCGCTGCGCGCTCGGGCGCAAACGCGGATTACATGGCTCTGCGTTTCAACACGGTATTCATCCAGGCGCTGAACGACGGCTGGCAACTGAACCTGATCGTGAACGGCCAGTACACCCGCGACGCGCTGATCCCGGGCGAGCAATTCGGCGCCGGCGGTGCGGCGTCGGTGCGCGGCTTCGAGGAACGCAAGCTGGCGAACGACTATGGCCTGAGCGGCAATCTCGAACTGTTCGCCCCGTCCCGCACCTATGGCACGAATGCGGTCTGGCGCGCGCTGGCATTTCTGGACGGGGCTTATGTGCGGCGTAACCACGCCTTGCCCGGCGAGACCGCGGCTGCCGGCATCAGTAGCACGGGTATCGGCGTGCGCGCGCAGCTGGGCAAGCAATGGTCGCTGCAGGCGGATTACGGCTATGTACTGAATGCCGGCGCGCTGACGGATGTCAGCAGCAGCCGCCTCCACTTCCGCGCGAATTTTACTTTCTGAGGCCGACGCGATGATATCTGCTCACTTCAGTCGCACCGCAGCTCTTCCGCCTGCGCGTCGTCGCCGCTGGCTGCTCAGCATCGTCGCCGGCAGCCTGCTTGCCGGCTACGGCAGCATCACGCCCGCCAACCCACTGGCACCGACGGTCATCAGTGGTCAGGTGGACATGCTGCGCCAGGGCAGCGAGCTGACCATCACCAACAGCCCGAATGCCATCATCCACTGGGACAGCTTCTCGATTGCGCCCGGCGAACTGACGCGCTTCGTGCAGCAAAGCAGCAGCAGCAGCGTGCTCAACCGCATCACCGGGCAGGATCCCAGCCAGATACTGGGCACGCTGCAGTCGAATGGCCGCGTGTTCCTGCTCAATCCAAACGGCATTCTGTTCGGCGCAGGTGCGCAAGTGGAGGTCGGCGGGCTGGTCGCATCGACGCTGGCCATCACCAACCAAGACTTCATCGCCGGCCGGCAGCGCTTTAACGCTGGGCCGGTGGCCGGCGCAGTAAACAACCTCGGCCGCATCACCACCCCGTCGGGCGGACAGGTCGCTCTGATCGCGCCTATGGTGGGCAACAGCGGGCTGATCACCACGCCGCGCGGCGAAGTGATGCTTGCCGCAGGTCGCAGCGTGCAGCTGGCCGACACGACAAACCCCAACCTGCATGTGGTGCTATCGGCCGACAGCGACGAAGCCGTCAACGTAGGGCAGGTCGTGGCGGCGGGCGGGCGCATCAATATTTTCGGGGCCTTGATACAGCAGCGAGGCCGGCTGTCGGCCGACAGCGTCGTCGCCGGTGAAGACGGCCGCATCCTGCTGAAGTCACGCCGCATGACCGTGCTCGAAACGGGCAGCGTCGTTAGCGCCACCGGCACCGGCTCGGGTGGCGACATTCAGATTCTGGGTCGGCAGGTTGCGCTGGCAGGCAATGCACGCGTGGATGCCAGCGGCGACCAGCGCGGCGGCAGCGTGCTGATCGGCGGCAGCTACCGGCGCAGCGATCCGCGCGTGATGAACGCCGATCAGGCTTGGGTGGATTGCGACGCGACGGTGGCCGCCGACGCGCGCATAGCCGGCAACGGCGGACGTATCGTGGTCTGGGGCGAGCGCACTGCGCAAGTCTATGGCTTGCTGTCGGCGCGCGGCGGATCTCAGTCTGGCGATGGCGGCATGATAGAAACCTCCGGCCGCTGGCTGGATACGGCAGGCATGCGCATTGATGCCAGCGCCAGCCGCGGACGCGCCGGCAGCTGGCTGCTGGACCCCTACGATATCAACATCACCAATGACAGCCCGCCACTGTCGCCTGGCATCGTCGGCATTATCGATCCGAATAGCTCAGGCGGTACGACCACGATTGCAGCGAGCACGATATCCGCAGCCAGTGCCGACGTGATTCTGGAAGCGACGCACGACATCAACTTCTCTGGCGAGGTGAATATCGGCGCTCAGGGCGTCGCCCTGACGGCGCGCGCGGGCAACGACATCAATGTCTACGCGCCCATCAGCACCAATGGCGGCGACATCACGCTGGCGGCGAACTATACAGGCAGCACCTTCAGCAGCAGTGGTACCGGTGTGGTGAACCGCTTTGCCCCACTCGATGCCGGCGGAGGCTCCGCCAACGTAAGGGGTGGCGGCGGCAGCATTCTTGCCAACGGTGAAGCGGTGATCCTTGCCTCTGCACCATCGAATCTGTTGTTCGGCGTGCCTGGTAGCCTGGGTAACGTCGTGATACCTGCACCGTTCGCTCCACCACCCGCAACCACAACAAACAGCAGCGGATCGACCGCCAGTGAATCGACTGAATCCAGTAACAGCAACAACACCGTCGCGACAGTGACCAATCAGCCCAAGGCCGCCGCCAATGACAGACCGCGTAAAACCTATTGCAATTAAACGCCTGTGCTTCGCTGGCATGATGCTGGCATCGATGCTGGCAGGGGCCGAACAGACTACCGCGCAGGTCATGCATGCCAGCGGCGTGCTGCTGGCAAAAGCGGCAGACGGCACGGTCAGGGTGCTCAAGCCCCGCTCCGCGATCCACGCCGGCGATACGCTGATGACGCAAGCCAGGTCGCATGCCCAGGTAAAGCTGGCCGATGAGACGCGCGTGATCCTGCAGCCCGGCACCCACTTCAGCCTGTCCCAGGTTCCGGAAGATTCAGGCGAACAGCAAGCCGCCGCGCCGAGCTTGCGACTGCAACAGGGCGGCATCCGTGTGACTGCCGGCCTGCTGAACCAATCCGGCAAACGTCTCATGGTGTTGACGACGCCTGCCGGCAAGGTCGAGATGGAACAAGGCAGCGTGGTCGTGCAGTACCGGCCGGAGAGCGCCAGCGCCATCGCCACGCGTCGTGCCTGGCTGCTGGCCAGCAGCGCCGCACTGGATATCGCGCTGCCGCAACAAAGCGGGGTGAAGATCGGCGGCATCAAACCGCTGACACTGGCGCAGGCTAATGCGATGAATCCGCCGGGCCTCTACGTGCATGTGCTGGACGGCATGGTTATTGTGAGCAACGCGAGTGGAGCACAAACGTTCGCCGCCGGGCAGTTTGGTTACACGGCAAGTTTAAATCGACCGCCGGTGGTGCTTCCTGCGAATCCCGGCTTGCAATTCACGCCGCCTCCGTCATTCAGCAGCCAGGTCCCAAATACAGGCAGGGGCAACGCGCCGCAAAGCGTGGCTGTCGACTGCGAAGTGCGCTAGGGCCGGCGGGATGTACTCAGAATGACCGGCCTTCCGGGCTCAGCACAACCCGCTGCTGCTACGCTTTTCGACAAGTATGGCGGCGTGCCCGTCGTCACCGACATCGTGCGCGATTTCTACAAGCGCGTACTGCGCCGCCCTAACCTGCGCCGCTACTTCGAAGGCATCAACACCGAGCGGCTGATCATCCATCAGGTCGCCTTCGTATCGGTCGCGATGGGCAAGATGCCGTCCAGCTATGTGGGGCGCAGCATGCGAGATGCGCACTTTGGGCGGGGCATCAGCACGGCGTCGTTTGAACTGATCGTCGAGCTGCTGTGCGACGCGATGCGCGCCGCTGGCGTCACCGATCCGGACCTGCAAACCATCGCGGCCACCGTCAATCGGTACAAAAGCCAGATCGTCGAGCGCTGACGGCCGGACACCGCCAGTATGCCCACATTGCTGCAGCGCACCTTATCGCAAGGCACGGGGACGTGTATAACGTCCGTGGACGAATGCCATCTCAAAGGGGGAATGCGATGTCCCACTTGAGAACCGCGTTGCTCCAGATGCTGTATGACGGCTGGCAAGCGCGCGCGCCTTATACCGAGTTACTGAGATCCATCATCGTGATGGAATACTCGAGCTCAACGTCTTATGAATTTTTCGATGGCGAGCTGAAGCGTCGCGGCATCGTTTACAAGATCGGACTCAATGAAGTGTTCTGGCTCAAGCCCACGGACACGCATCCGGAGCAATTGCTCATTCCCAGCCAGCGCCTGCGCGAAGACTTGCTGGACCTGCTGGCCGTCCATCCGCTATACGCGAAATGGTTTGGCTAGGGGCTGTCGCTATGCGTGAGAATGTTCGGGCGTGCCGCGCATATCCCGATCTCTCATCAGGCCCACAAATACCTCGCATGGCAAGGGCGGGCTCATCAGGAAACCCTGATAGAGCGAACATCCGAGATCATGCAGAAAGTCTTTTTCGCTTTCGGTTTCCAATCCCTCAGCAATGACTTCCACGCCAAGATTTTTTGCCATCGAAATAATGGTCTTTACCACCACGCCATCGCCAGAGTTGGACAGCATGTTGTTCACAAAGGAGCGGTCGATTTTCAGTTGCTCCAGCGGCAGCTTGATCAGGCTGGCGAGGGAAGAGTAGCCGGTGCCGAAGTCGTCCAGTGAAAACTTCACGCCGAGCTGACGGATTTTCTCCATCTTGCCTCGCACCTCGTCGAGGTCGTGCATCATGCTTTCGGTCAGTTCTATTTTCAATAGCGATGCATTCACGCCGCTCTTTTCGATGATGCGAATGACGCTGGGCACGAAATTCTGGTCTTTGAATTGCCGCGAGCTGACATTGATCGCAATCTGCAAGCTTGACAGCAAGGGGTCCGACTGCCATTGATTGATTTGCTCGCAAGCTTTTTCCAGCACCCAGAACCCGATCGGCAAAATCAGGCCGGAATCTTCGGCCAGCGATATGAAATCATCCGGCAAAATCAGCCCGCGCTCAGGATGCCGCCAGCGCAGCAAGGCTTCAGCGGCCCTGATTTCCCCTTGATAATTGAACTGTGGCTGGTAAAACAGCTGTAGCTGACCCAGTTCAATCGCGCGACCCAGCTCCTGCTCCAGGTGAAGATATTCGGCCGCCGCCTTTTTCATGGCCGGGTCAAAAAAGCAGAGGGAATTGCGGCCTTCCCGCTTGGCGCGATACATCGCCATATCGGCTTGCTGAAAGACGTCTTCCGCCACGTCACCGTGACCAAAAATCGAAATGCCTATGCTCCCGCCGCAGTTGAAGACGAAGTCATCAAATTTGAACGGCACGGCGAGCGCATCCTGAATTTTGGTTCCGATCAAATTCGCCTGGTAGGAAGCTTCTTCCACATTCGCACTGAGATCACCGAGCACCACAACGAATTCATCGCCGCCGACACGGGCAACCATATCCCCTTCACGAACGGCGCGTTGCAGCCGCTGCCCGACCTCCACCAGCAACAAGTCGCCGGCGGCATGCCCTTTGGTGTCGTTGATGGATTTGAAGTTATCCAGATCAATGAACAGCACCGCGCCATGCAAATGGCTGCGCGGAATGATGCTCAAAATGCGGTACAGACGATCGTTTAACTTTCGTCGGTTCGGCAACTGGGTCAGCGAGTCGAAAAAAGCGAGATGGTGGATTTCATCCTGGGTCGCCTTACTGGTCGTGATGTCATACAGACAGACGACATGGTATTGCGCCGGGTAGTCCGTCATCGGCACGGAAGAAACATTCATCCAGCCGACGAACCTGCTGCCATCTTTGCGACTTCCCCGGACTTCGCCTTCCCAGAGGCCCCTGGTCTGGAGTGATTTGACGACGCCGGATCGGATCTCGGCATTTTTTTCGGGCGAAAAAAATACATCATATTTTTTTCCGCGCAGATCGCTGGCCGGGTATCCCGTGATTTTCGAGAAGGCCTCATTAACCTCCAGAACCAGTTCATTCTGGTCCGCCACGCAGATGCCCATTTTCGATTCGAATGCAATGGCAGCGATCCGCTGGCGCTCTTTAGAACGCTTGTGACCGGTGATGTCATAAAAAACAGCACGGCGCGCCGGTGCTGCAATTTTCGAATTCAGGAAATGCTGGAAATAAAATTTGAAGTGACGTCTATCGCCTTGCGAATCGATCAGCTCCAGTTCCCGGTCTGCCACGCGGTGGGTGGTGATGTATTCGCCGCATTCACGCAATTTTTTCCAGTTATCGGCCGCCGGAAGCTCCGCAGGAGACACCTTGCCGAGGATGGAGTCGCGCGAACAGCCAATCCATTTCAGTGCCTGGTTATTGATACTCAGACAGCGCCCGGCTTCATCGGTCTGATACGTGCCAAATGAGGTTTCCTCGAACAAACCGTTGACCTGATCTTCCAGTGTCTTCAACAGGTGGGACAGAGGCGATACATCAGGGGATGGCTCAGCTGTACTCAATTTTTCAGAGGGGGATTTTTTTCTCATGACCACTTTCCGTGAAAGCAGGACCATCCATCGGTTGAATTCGAGAGAAAAAACAGTGCCTCCCCAAAAATGCAAGGAAGACACCCTCTGATTCGGAATTGTTATTTTTTCTTAAGTGAGTTGGCGACGGTGGCCGCTCGATGGGCCATTTGCGCTGCCTCAGCTGCGGCTTCCGTTGCCCGCACGGTGGCACGCGCCGCTTCCGCCGATGCCTGATTGGCCGAATCTTCGGCCTGCGATGCTGCTGCCGCTGCTGCTGCCGCTGCTGCTGCCGACGCTGAAGCCGCCGCCTCTGCGGCAGCGACCGCAGCCAGCGCTGCGGCTTCTACTGCGGCATGCGCAGCATCAATCACGAAGGCATTGGCTGACGCGACGGCGGCATCGGTGGCGCTTTTGCAGGCCTGGGCCGCCTTTTCTGCGGCCGACGCAGAGCGCAACGTCGCTTCGAGTGCGCTTTGGGTCAGGAGCTTCATCGAATCAAGCGTTTCGGCATAACGCTTATTGACGATCATGTAGCCATCGCGGAGTACATCGATATCGGCTTGAAGCTGCGCAATCTTTGCGTGGATAACTTGCTCTGCATTCGGGTTCATTGGCGCACTCTGACACACAATCTGAAGAAGACCTAGGAATATTAATAATGTTCCAATAGGTTTTTATTTTGAAACCAAATTGTGTGAGCCAGTGATCATTCCTGGTACAAAATAGTGATGTATCTCGAACGGTCGAACCGGTTTGCTTTCTAAAGCGTCGAGGTCCAGCGCCCCGCCTTATCCTGCAGCACGACATCCACCTGCCATTGGCGGGCCGCCGGCCGGATCGCCGCCGGCGGCAGCATAAAGAACACCTTGGTCAGCGCATCAGCCAGCGTGCAGGACGGCGCGAGTACAGTCACCGAAGACCAGTACGCAGGCGAATAACCATTGCGCGGGTCGAGAATGTGATGGTGGCGGTGGTCTGTGCTGAAGGCAGTATGCGCATCAGACGAGGTGGCGACGGCGCGGCCGTCGGCCACCAGCACCGGCGGCGTCTCGCTGGATTCGCGCACGGCGCTCTCGATACCGAAGGTCCACGCGAGGCCGTCCGGTGCATTACCCAGCAGCGAAGTCTCGCCGGCATCGATCATGGCGTGGCGTATGCGATGCGCTTCGAAAATTTTTCGCACCCGATCCGACGCATAACCTTGCGCGATGCCATTCAGCGACAGCTGCATGCCCTGCAGGTTCAGGCGCACCGATGCAGATGAGGCTTCGATTGCGCGCCAGTCGATACGGCGGCGCGCCGCGGCGATGTCTCGTTGCGACGGCATGGCTTGTTGCCCGGCTGCCTCTGACCAGACTCGCCAGAGCGGCTGCATGCTGACGTCGAACGCGCCGGCACTGGCGGCTGATACCTGCTTCGCCATCGACAGCACCTGCAGCAGATGCGGATCCGGTCTGCGCAGCTGTCTGCGCGCATTCAGCTGCGACAGCGCGCTGTCCGGGTCAAAGAGGCTCATCTGCCGCTCTGTCATACGGATCGCGGCCACTGCTTCATCCAGCGCAGCATCCAGCACGGCCGGGTCATGGTGGCCAGCCTTCAGCCACAGCGTGGTGCCGAAGCCGAGCAGCGCGCGTTCGCGCCAGACCAGTGCGGGCGCGCCGAGAATATCCAGCGACATGCCCGCACCCAGCAAGCCAGCCGACCAGCGCAGGTATTGTCGACGCTGCATCACAGGGCCTCCGTTGCGTTTTTAATGGTGATGACTCGCTCCGACTTGCGTTGCCTGATCAAGGGCAGGCACTTCTTGTCGTCCTGATAGAGGGCGACGCAATCCAGGCACTGGAAACATTCGTGATAGTTGATCTTGCCGCTCTGTTCGATGGCCTGATATTCACAACGGTGGCGGCAAGTCTGGCATCCGTTGCCGCAGGCGTCGCGACGCGGTATCCAGCGCCATCGACGCACAAAGCTCAGCGTGGCCAGTGCCGCGCCCAGCGGGCAGATGTAGCGGCAATAACCGCGATACACAAACACCGTGAGTGCAAGGCAGGCGACGGCCCACAACACATAGGGCCAGCTTCGCACGAAGCCAAGGCTGATCGCCGTCTTGAATGGTTCGATTTCAAATGCCCAGCCCGCGAAGTCCGGCGCGATGTACAGCGACGCGACGATCACGGCCAGCACGACGTATTTGATGACCTTGAGTTTCGCGTCGAGTACCGCCCGAAATTTTCGGTGCCGGATACCGACGGCATTCGACACCATGCTGATCAGTTCCTGCAACGCGCCGAACGGACACAGCCAGCCACAGAAAGTGCTGCGGCCCCAGATGAACAAGCTGACGATCACGAACAGCCACAACACTACCGTGATCGGATCGTTCATCATGAAACTCAGGTCGTCACCCGCGACCAGCGATTCCAGTGCGGACGTCACGTTCACGACGGTCAGCTGCCCCTGCGCCATCCAGCCGATGAAAATTAGCGTGAAGAGCAGGTACACCACGCGCATTGCGCGGAAATATCTTGCATTGGCGCTGATGCGCCTCTGCGCAAACAGTGCGGCCGTCAGCAGCGCGAGCGCGCCCAGCAAGCTCAGGAGTTCCGGCTTGCGCGAACGCCACTGATCCAGCCATTCGGGTTCGGCGACCGCGACGCTGGCCGTGGCGGTGGGGGCGGGATCGGATGAAATGAGCTTCGGGGCCAGTGTTTCGCTGACTTCCTGCGCCGGTGTTTGTTCCTTGACTTCGGCACCGGGAGCTTGCGGTGCCGGTTTCTTCAACTCGTCAGCAGCAGTAACTGGCCCGGATTCTTTCGGGCCGGGATCCGAAGCTTCAGCAGCGGGTGCGGGATCGCTTTCCGACGGGTGCGGGGGCTTGTAGAAAGACAGGCTGACCCTGCCTTCGCCGAGTACGGCCGAATCAATATTCAACTTCTCTCGCGCGACATTCGCGGCGGCCACCATCACGGAACGGGAGATCGCCTTTGCCGTGACCGTTCCGGTGTAAATCCCGTGCAGCAGGGCCTCTTTGTCGTTGTGGCTGTGGGTATCGGTCGATTTTCCGACTTGCAGCGCATGCCTCAGGGTCAGGCCTTTGTGCTGTTCGACATAGTCCGCCAGCGTCGCCGGCCCGTCGCCGCGCGTGAACAAGGGCTCACGATGATTCATCAGCCGCAGCGACAGGAAATTCCCGGACAGGTCCATCACGATCAGTATGTCCAGGGGCTTGCCGCTGTATCCACGCACGGTGGAGAAGTCCACCGTCTCGAAAGCGTAAGCCTTCAACTCTGGCTTTCCTGCCGGCTGTGCCGGGTTGACCTCGAACAGCGGGTAGGCTGGCATCTCAGGCTGCACTTCGCCGACCAGATATTGCTCGCCGAGCAGGCGCTGCACATCCACTCGGGTCAGTACGCCGGCGTGTGCGCAAGAAAGCATCGCGGCCAACACGATGCCCAGGACGCAAAGCGCCCGTCGAAATGTCTCGGTCATTTAGATATTGTTGTGGTTCGACGTGAAGCGCTGACTTGCTGGCGTGCCCTGTCAGGCGACAGGGTGCGAATTCTACGCCGTGTCGTACCTACAGGAGGTCCTTTTGAGAATTCCTCACGATCGTGCGGATTTAAATGAAGATACCCATCCACAGCGCAGCCGCACTTGGTACCGTGGTTCGCGCCTGTCGCAAGGCCCAAAAGATCCGCCAGGATGACGCGGCAGGCCGCATCGGTGTCAGCGAGAATTTTCTGGGCAAGATCGAGCGCGGCAACGATTCGGTGCAATGGGAGAAGCTCTTCCAAGTGCTGGCGGGACTGGGCGTCCGGGTTCAGGTGGATGTGCCCGATAACGTGGCGCCTCGCCTTCCCACTACCCGATGTCCCGAACACCTCCACACCAAATTGTCTATTGAATTACAATCTATCTTTTGATATATTGAAGTTCTACTGCTTCAGTGCGAGGAAAAGATGATTAACTGGAACGCTTTTACCCCCTGGTCGGCGCTGGCCGGCGGAGTGTTGATCGGGGTGTCGGCAGCGATGTTTGTGCTGCTCAATGGTCGCATTGCCGGCATTAGCGGCATTCTGGGTGGTTTGCTGCGCCCGCTGCGCGGCGACCTCGGCTGGCGTGTTGCTTTTTTAATCGGCTTGATGGGCTCGCCACTGGTCTATGCAGCATTCGCAGATCTGCCAACGCCGGTCATTGATGCAGGAAACAGCGCACTCATCATCGCCGGGCTGCTGGTGGGTATCGGTACTCGCTACGGTTCGGGATGTACGAGCGGCCATGGCGTGTGCGGCTTGTCACGGCTGTCACCGCGTTCGCTGGTGGCGACCGCCGCCTTCATGGTCGCAGGTTTTGTCACGGTTTTTATAACTCGCCACCTGCTGGGCCTCTGAGGAGAACGACATGGCAAATCTTACTTCCCTGCTAGCCGGACTGGTCTTCGGCCTCGGCCTGATTGTCTCCGGCATGGCCAACCCGGCCAAAGTTATCGGGTTTCTCGACCTGACCGGCACCTGGGACCCGTCGCTAGCGCTGGTGATGGCGGGCGCGATCGGGGTCGGCGTGCTGGCTTTTGCGATCGCCCACAAGCGGGCCGAAACCATGTTGGGCGTCGAACTGAAACTTCCCGGCACGCGCGGGATCGACCGTCGACTTGTCATCGGCAGCGCCATCTTCGGCGTTGGCTGGGGCATCGCCGGCTTTTGCCCGGGTCCCGGCATCGTCGCACTCGGCATGGCCAATCAGAAGGCCGCGCTGTTTGTCATCGCGATGATTGCAGGTATGGCATGGTTCGAAATATTGGAACATCGCTCTGCCCGCCAGGACAAAGCGGCCGCGGCATGACGCACACGCCGCCGAAACCACAACGACACAGTGAAATGTAACTCTTGGCAGTTCTTTTTTCGGAGGTCGTATGTATTCATTCCAGACCCGCATGTCGCTACCGGTAGAGCAAGCGATGCCTGAAGTACTCGAGCAACTGAAGCGCGAAGGCTTTGGCGTGCTGATGGACCTTGATATCCAGGCAACCATGAAGCAAAAAATCGCTGCGGATATTCCGCCGTACCACATCCTCGGCGCCTGCAATCCGCAGCTCGCGCACCAGGCGCTGTTGGCTGAACCCGAAGTGGGCGCGCTCCTGCCTTGCAATGTCGTCGTGCGTGCCGAAGGCAACCAGACCATCGTCAGCTTCATGGACCCGCAGGTGATGAAACAGCTGACAAGCAACCCGCAGGTTCATGCCGTAGCCAATGAAGCAGAGGCAAGGCTGCGCCGCGTTTGTGCGGCGCTGGAAACGCACCCCTCGCCGCAAGGATGACCGTGGCCGAGCAAACCATTGAAGTAGCGCTCGTGCAGCAGCAGGAGTATCAGTTCACCGTCAATTTCGGGAATGACGTGCCATCACTGGTTGCCGACGAGCCGCCGCCATTGGGCTTAGGACAGGGACCCTCACCGGTACAGCTGTTGTGTGCTGCTGTCGGCAACTGCCTGGCCGACTCGCTGCTGTTCGCCTTCAGAAAATACAAGCAGGCTCCGGAGCCGTTGCGTGCCACGGTATCGGCCACGGTAGGGCGAAATTCCGAAAACCGGATGCGCGTGCAAGCGATGATGGCGCGCCTGCATCTGGGGGCTGCGGCTACTGAGCTTGAACATCTGGAGCGCGTGCTGAGCCAGTTCGAGAGTTTTTGCACGGTCACGCAAAGTGTAGGACAAGGAATCGCGATCAGCACCGAAGTCTATGATGCACACGGCGAGCGACTGAAATAAGCTCGTCCTACCGAGAGAAGAGCGCCATGGAACCCAAAGCGCATTGGGAGCAGGTATACCGGAGCAAGGCACCCGATCAGGTCAGCTGGTATGCGCCGCATCTGGAGACGTCGCTGAAACTGATCGAACGAGCCGCGGTCGACAAGCGATCTGCAGTCATCGACGTCGGCGGTGGCGAAGCGACGCTGGTCGATGACCTGCTGGCCGACGGCTACGAGCGAGTGAGCGTGCTTGACTTGTCGCAGACTGCGATCGATGTGGCGCGCCAGCGTCTGGGCGGCAAGGCTGATCAGGTCGGCTGGTACTGCGCCGACGTGATCACGGCAACGCTGCCGCAGCAATACTTTGATGTCTGGCATGACCGCGCGGTCTTCCATTTCCTGACCGACGAAACCGACCGCGCCCGCTATGTGCAGCAGGTGATGCGCTCGGTCAAGCGCGGCGGCAATGTGATTATCTCGACGTTTGGACCGGAGGGGCCGCAAAAGTGCAGCGGGCTTGACGTGATGCGCTACAGCGCCGATACCCTGCACAATGAATTCGGCCGTGACTTCCTGCTGATCGAGAGTTCGACCGAGACCCACCTGACGCCTTGGGGCGCAACGCAGCAGTTCCTGTACTGCTTCTGCCGGATCGAGTGAATTTGTCCCGTCCTGCAACTGCTGCACTAACGCGGACTCATCGCTTAAGTGCCTCTGACTAAAATAACTCGCCGAAGATGAGCAGAGGCCAATAATGTGAGAGTCCGCACAATGCGGCACTTCGAAATGACAAAGGCCCCTGAGTCTCAGGGGCCTTCAATAATTGGCGGAGAGAGGGTCTGCCATTAAACACTTTCCTGCGGTAGCACAGCATGATGAAGTTCTTTGTTTTTACTTAGGTTTTCAGCCGACAGTTGTGCCAATGCATACCATCCGATATCATCAAAGTTC
>JACCDS010870859.1_pt1 | contig 71846 bp, 59 predicted proteins | sample 7446441 | NCBI WGS metagenome assembly JACCDS01 (sample SAMN15323445, study PRJNA562643) | freshwater metagenome | isolation source: river surface water | place: USA:Blue River Watershed | collected 2017-08-17
CACGCCTTCGAGCGGGAAGCCGATGAACAGGTCACCCGCCTTGTACGTGGTCGACTCGCCCTTCGGCAGCTCCGAGCACATGTTGTCGTTGGCCATCGTGTAGATCAGGCCGGTCTTCGGGCTGTAAGCCTCAGGCAGCCAGTCCTTGCCACCCCACAGCGACGGACAGAAGCTGGCGCCCTGCTGCATCGACGGCTTGTGCTTCATGTCGACGTCCGGCCGGCCGGTCTTCGGGTCGAGAGCCTTGAACACGTTGTTGCCAACGTACGGCCAGCCTTTGACGAACTTCAGCGCGCCGGTGTTGGTACGCTCGAGCACCCACATGTAGCCATTACGGCCAGCACGGACCGCTGCCGGAACTTTCTTGCCGTTGACCTCGGTATCGATCAGCAGCGGCGGGGTGACTTCATCCCAGTCCCACGAATCGTTCTGAGCGTACTGGTGGTAGCCCTTGATTTCGCCGGTGTCGACATCCAGCGCCATCGTGGAGCTGGCGAACAGGTTGTCGCCCTGACGCAGGTCAGGCGTCCACGGACCCGGGTTGCCGGTGCCCCAGTAAGCCGTGTTGGTCTTCGGATCGTACGTACCCGTGACCCAGACCGAGCCGCCGCCGGTCTTGTACGAACCGTTGTTCGGCCAGGTATCGCCGCCCATCTCGTTCGGTGCCGGGATGGTGTGACGACGCCATGCCATCTTGCCGGTCTCGGAGTCGATCGCTGCCACGAAGCCGCGGATACCGTATTCACCACCGGACACGCCGATCATGATCTTGCCCTTTGCAGCCAGCGGCGCGAGGGTCATGTAGTAACCGGTCTTCCAGTTTTCGACCTGGGTGCTCCACAGCTGCTTGCCGGTCTTGGCGTCAAGCGCGATGAGGTAGCAGTCGGTGGTCGCGACATAGACCTTGTCGCCGTACAGGGCCACACCGCGGTTCGTCGGGTGCAGCTGGAACAGTTCCGAGGGGATCTCTTTCTTGTAGCGCCAGATTTCCTGACCGGTCTTCGCGTTCAGCGCGATCACCTGGTTCTGCGGCGTAGTGACGAACATGAAACCATCGTTGATGATCGGCGGCGCCTGGTGACCTTCTGTCACGCCGGTCGCGTACGACCAGGCCAGTTGCAGCTTGCTGACGTTCTTGTCGTTGATCTTGTCCAGCGGGCTGTAGCCCCAGCTGCCGTAGTTACCGCGCCAGCTCAGCCAGTTGCGTGCTTCCGGGTTCTGCAGACGCGCGTCGGTAACTGCCTTATAGGCCGGGATACCTTTGCCCGCTGCCGGACCTTCCGCCATGACCGACGCTGCAGGCAGCAGCGCGAGTGCGAATGCGAGGTGCTTCATGCGAAATGTCATTCTGATTCTCCTCCATCGTTGAATATGGCTACTTACGTAGCTCCCCTTTATCGCGGCCGGGATCGCCGGTCGCGAATCCTGCTCCGGTCGTCGTCAGACGCCCGGCTTATTCGAAAAACCGCCTGCAACCGTCAACAGGCCGTCTGTTTCCACCAGCGGCACATAGACCAGCGGCTTGGAGGCTGGTCCCTTGGTGACGGTACCGTCGACCGGACTGAATTTCGAGAAATGGCAGAAACACATCAGCACCTTTTCTGCCGAGACGAATTCGGTCACATCGCAGCCCTGGTGCGTACAGACTGCCGAATACGCGACGACGCCATTCGCCGCGCGCGCCTTGATCTCGGCAGTCATCTCGGACGGATCGAGGCGAACCAGCAGCAGCTTGTTCAGCCGTGAGTCATCCTTGGCCTTCTTTTCCTTCAGGTCGTACGGGTAGACCAGCACCGGTTTTGAGCCAACCTTGATGTCGCTGGCTTTCAGCGGCGCAGTCGCATCTCCCTTGGCCGGCACCAGCAGGTCGCCCTTGGTCGGGCCCGATGCACTTTGTGCTTGCGCGGTGCCCGCGGACAGTGCGCAACAACCGGCAGCAGCGCCGGTGGCCTTGAGCACCAGACGGCGCTGCAGGTCGACGGATGTCATTTCTTTTGCTTCGACTTTCATTTCAACTCCATGCTTTCAATTGCTTTAAATCTTCAAAATTTTTGAATCGAATTTCAATTTATTCGCCGCCATCACGGATACGTGCTGGCAGATCAGCCTCAATGGCTCATCTGCACTTCACGGTCAGCATTGCTCAGCACCGCGCTGGCGGAAAAATTGATGTGCCTGCGTGCGAGTCGTTCGGCCTCGGCGACATCACCGTCAATCACGGCCCGCAGGATGGCCTCGTGGTGTCTCCAGATCTCCACTGGCGCCTGCCCGCTCATCAGAACCGCACCCATCACGCAGCGCAGATAGCTCCAGTGCGATGACGCAGTCTCGGCAATCATCGGATTACCCGACAATTCATACAGAAAATGATGGAAGGCCATGTCCGCTGCTACCAGCTCGGAAATGGATCCGCTCTTGACGGCCTGCCAGCCACGTTCCAGGTAACCCGATCCCTCGGCAGCAGCGCGTGTGCTGGAACGCTCGGCAGCCTTGCCACACGCGAGCGCATCGAGGCTGGCGCGAATCTCATACAGGTTGCGCGCCTTCTCCTGATCGAAAGGCGAGACCATCAGGCCACGTCCGGGTGCATTGGTCAGCACGCCCTCGTTCCGCAGCAGCAGCAAAGCCTGTTGCACCGGCTGGCGCGACACACCCAGCGACTCGGCAATCTCTTCCTGAATGAGGCGCGTATCGGCGCCATAGGCACCGGCCTCGATCCTCGAGAGAATCGCTTCATAGACCTGGTCAACCAGCGTCAGTTGTGAACGCAATATTTGCATTGTCTCCCCGGCACCGGCTTCGCCTATCTCGTTAGGCTCGTTGGCCGGATCACCCGATTGCATTTTTTGAATTCTGAATTCGGAATTCAGTTTGTTTTGGGCAGATTAGAGATGCTCGGCAACGGTGTCAATTAACCGGATTTCGAAAATTTGAAAGTCCCCCTTTGAAATATGCAAGAGAAGCCTCGGATTGTGCATATGCAGTAATGCCGAATTGGCAAGTGGGGGTACCCAAAATCCCGGGCCGAGGATCGAAAGCCGGGGAGTCATGTGGCGGCGCACGATGTAGAAAACTCTTCTACCCGTAAGCAGTGACAAGCTGACAATGATTCTTAGAAATTTGATTCTGATCATGTTCATTCTGAAGCGCGGCTTCTACATTGAGCCTATACAACAAAGAACGGTACAGAAAACATCACGATGATTCGCCTTCTCTCTTCCCTGTCTTCCCGCTTGTCCCGCCTCGCACTGGCTGCCAGCGCAACGCTTGCGCTGTCCGCTGCTGCGATGGCTGACGCGGAAACCTCGACGCTCATTGAGCCGAATGCGGTTTACATGCAGCCGATGCAAGGGCTGTCAACCGACGAGACGCGGCAATTCCGCGCCGGCGAAACCATGTTCCGCACGATCTGGCTAGTCTTCCCCGCGATGCCGGTGCAAAACAACTGGCAGTACATGCGGCCGCGCGGCGGCTATGCATGGGGCCTCGGCCCGACCTTCATTGCCAATTCCTGCATGGCTTGCCATGTGCAGGCCGGCCGCGGCAAGACGGTGGACAGGCCGAACAGCACCGTTTTCCAGCAACTGCTGCGCGTGTCACTGCCGGGCGAGAATGCGCAGGGTGGACCGATTCCGCATCCGCACTATGGCGGACAGCTGCAGGTCTTCGACGTGATCTCGGCCGACCGTCAGCAGGTACGGCAAGGCGAGGCCGATGTGTTCGTCGACTGGCAGTCCGAGTCGGTGATACTGGCTGACGGCGAGCGCGTCGAATTGCGTCGCCCATCCATTCGCGTCGAGAGCCTGTCATTCGGCCCGCTCGGTGACGGCGTGCTGACCTCGCTGCGCAATGCACCATCGATTTTCGGGCTTGGCTATCTTGAATCGGTCAGCGAGGAAGACATCCTGCAGATCGCCGCCGCACAGAAAGCTGTCGAGCTGAACGGCCGGCCGAACTATGTGCATGACGATGCGCGTAATCGCAAAACGCTCGGCCGTTTCGGCTGGAAAGCCAACCAGCCCAGTGTGCGCCAGCAGATCGCGGCCGCGATGCTGAACGACATGGGCATCACGTCGTCGCTTTATACGAAGCAGAACTGCCCGCCGGTGCAGACCTATTGCAAATCGTCGCCGCCCGGCGACTATGCCGAGCTGTTCGAAGACGAATTCGATGACCTGACGCTGTGGGTGCAGGCGCTCGATGCACCGCCGCGCCGTGATGCAGAGCGTGCCGAAGTAAAGCGCGGTGAGCAGCTGTTTGCGCAAGCGCGCTGCGCCGAATGTCATCTGCCACAAATGAAGACCGGCAAGGACACGCCATTCCCGGCGCTGCGAGGTCGCGTCTTCCATCCCTACACCGACTTGCTGCTGCATGACATGGGGGAAGGACTGGCCGACGGCCGCCCGGACTACCAAGCCGGTGCACGCGACTGGCGCACTGCGCCACTGTGGGGCATCGGGTTATCCCGGCAGGTGAACGGCAGCACCCATCTGCTGCATGACGGCCGAGCACGCAATGTGACCGAGGCCATCCTGTGGCATGGCGGCGAGGCACAGCCGGCGCGCGATGCGTTTACGCGCTTTAGCCGTGAAGAGCGCGACGCATTGCTGGCGTTCGTGAATTCGCTGTAGATGCTGACATCGGATGTGACTGCAGTCCGCTCAAGATCCGGACTGCGCCATCACGATACCCGGCAATAACCGCCGTCGACGCCACGCGGAGACAGCACCACCTGCCACAGCTGGTTGTCGCGCGCGCGGAAGGTACCGGCGCAGCACAACAGGTAGTAGCGCCACATCCGGTAAAAACGCGGGCTGTAATTGGCCTGCAGTTCGGGCCAGGCCGCCTCGAAGCGCTGATACCAGGCCATCAGTGTGCGGTCGTAATCGGCACCGAAGTTGTGCCAGTCCTCCATGATGAAATCATGCTCACTGGCTGCCGCGATTTCCTGCACCGAGGGCAGCGTGCCATTCGGGAAAATGTATTTGTCTATCCACGGGTCGATCGGTGTGCCGCTCTCATTCTTGCCTATCGTATGTAGCAGGAACAGCCCGTCTTCCTTCAGCGACCGGTGCGCAACGGAGAAATAGCTGCGATAGTTTTTGTGTCCGACATGTTCGAACATGCCGACCGAGGCGACACGGTCGAATTTCTCGCTGCCCTGCGGATTGAACTGCCGGTAGTCCGTCAACTCGAAGTGCACCGGCAGACCCTGCGCCTTTTCCGCGCCCCACTTCGCCTGCTCCTTTGACACCGTCACGCCGACACAGTCGACACCGTAATGCTTCGCGGCGAAGCGCCTCAGACTGCCCCAGCCGCAACCGATATCGAGCAGCCGCATGCCGGGTTGCAGGCCGAGTTTGCGGCAGATCAGGTCGAGCTTGGCTTCCTGGGCCTGCTCCAGCGTCCACGCGTCGGCCCAATAGCCACAGCTGTAGGCCATACAGGGATCGAGCATGCGCTCATACAAGTCATTGCCGAGATCATAGTGTTCGCGGCCGACCTGCCACGCGCGCGTGGCCGACTGCAGGTTGACCAGCTTCGCGCGCAGCAGCGCGAGCAGTTCGCCGGGACGGCCGACCCGCCGGTCCAGCCGCGCGCGCAGCACGCGCGCAATGAATTCATCGATCTGTTCGCAGTCCCACCAGCCATCCATGTAGCTCTCGCCCAGGCCGATGCTGCCTTTCGCGAGGATGCGGCTGAATACATCGGGATGCCTCACCTGGAAGTCCCAGGGCCGGCTGCCGTCGATACATAAGTCAGCTTCGGCCAGCAGCGCGGCGACCAGTTCGCGCTGCGAATGGTTCGGCTCTTTGCCTGAGGAGGAGATATCTGCCGCGATCGATCCCATGGAGACCCCTGAACGGTGAAGACGTCTGTTTCGAAATTTATTACTTATCGATTATTTTTGCAAAAATCCTCGCCCTGCCTGCGAAAGCATTATTGATGCCAACTATGAAGATAATTCGATCGGTATCAAGTATCAGGGCTCCTGACAAAACGTCGATGGCAATACCGCAAAAGTCGGCGCGCGCGAGGAAAAGAGTTACAAGTGAACACAATCACCTGGCCTCAACGGCGCTAAAATCCATCAACATCCTCTTTGACTGGACCCGTCATGCGCACGCTTCAGCAAAAACCCGACCGGAAACAATTTGCCGCCCTCCTGGCTGTACTGGTGCTGCTACCCACTTTTGCGCTGGCCCACGGACCGTCGCCGCGCGGTCACCTGCGCGTGCATCCGCGCAGCAGTGTCAGTCTCGGCCTGTCTTTCGGTACCGGGTTCTATTCTCCGGGCTACTATTCGCCGTACTGGCGTGGCCCGTCTGTCACCTACGGCGTGCCGATTTACACCCCGCCGGTCGTGATTCAACAAGCGCCTCCGCCGGTCTACATTGAGCAGCCGGCAACCATGAACGCCGACGCGAACGCGTCGAACTACTGGTACTACTGCGCGCCAACGCGCTCATATTATCCGTATGTCAGTTCATGCAAAGAGGCATGGCAGCGTGTGCCGCCAGTACCGCCGCTTGACTCTGCGCCAATGTCTTCGCCGATAGGAACCCAGCCTTGAAAAAATTCTTCGTCAGAAAAAGCGCTGTCGCGGTCCTTGGAACGGCCGCCGTCGTCACGCTGGCCGGATGTGCAACCGCACCGACGGGACCCAGTGTGCTGGTGCTGCCGGGAACCGGCAAGAGCTTCGAACAATTCAATCGCGATGAAGTCTATTGCCGCGACTTTGCAATGCGTGGACTGGGTGGCTCGTCGCCGGGCAAGGTCGGTACCGACTCGACCGTAGTGAGCGCAGTGGCCGGTACCGCCATCGGCGCCGTCGCCGGCGCGGCACTCGGTGGCAATGACGGCGCGGCCGTGGGTGCCGGCACCGGGCTGTTGCTCGGCAGCGCGATGGGTGGTGAGTCGGGACGCTATGAACGCAGCACCGCACAGACCCGCTACGACAACAGCTACATCCAGTGCATGTATGGCATGGGACATCGCGTACCGGTACCCGCAGGCATGTTCAGCCGTGAGGTGGTGCGACCTGTGAGCAGCGCACCGGTGACCAACTCGCCACCACCACCGCCGCCGGGCAATCCGCCACCACCGCCACCGGGTGTGCGGTAAGGGTGCTACAGCGGCAAGCCCCCCTTCCATATTTCGAATTTTTCTCACGAGGTCGTTCGGCCTAAAATGCATAGGCATTCCGATGCCCTAGCCAGTGCAAGCAAGTGACGGGCCGCTCGTGATTTGCAACACCTCTCTGTCATTTCTCTCCTGCAGGACGCGTGCCTGCAGGAGGCTTTTTGCGTGGCGCATCAAATCGTCGCCATGACAAAAAAATGCGGGCACGGGCCATTGGCCTCGTGCCCGCATTGGGCCTGCTGCGATGACAAGCGTCAGGCCGCCATCTCGACCATCAGGTCTTTCGCAGCGACCACCATGCCCGGCTTCACGTGCACGTGACGCACGACGCCATCGGCCTCGGCGCGGATCATGGTCTCCATCTTCATTGCCTCGATCGACACCAGCGGGTCCCCCTTGGCCACCTTCTGGCCGCTCTTCACTGCCACCGTGACCACCATACCCGGCATCGGCGCGCCAACATGCTGTGCATTACCTTCCTCAGACTTCGGATGCGACACCGTCGACACCACGCCCGCATGCTGGATACGCACCATACGCGGCTGGCCGTTCAGCTCGAAGAACAGCTTGCTCTGTCCTTCTTCCTCGATTTCGGTGCGGCCGAGCAGGCGGATCACCAATGTCTTGCCCTGATCGATGCTGACCGAAATTTCCTGGCCATCCTTCAGCCCTTCGAAGAACACCTGTGAGGGCAGCACCGATACATCGCCGTTGGTGCGGCGATGCTGGGCGAACTCGGTGAAGACCTTCGGATACATCAGGTAGGACGCCAGCTCCTGCTCGCTGATCTTGCGGTCGACGGCCATTTCGGCTGCGGCGCGTGCCTGCGGGAGATCGACCGGCGGCACGTTTGCACCATAGCGGCGTTCGAGCGGCTTGCCACCCTTCAGCACTTTTTTCTCCAGCGCCTTCGGGAAACCATCCGGCGGGAAACCGAGCTCGCCCTTGAACAGCGAAATCACCGACTCGGGGAAAGCGATCTCCTTGTCTGGGTCCGACACGTCGGCCGGCGTGAGGTCATTCGCCACCATGAACAGCGCAAGGTCACCGACCACCTTCGACGTCGGCGTCACCTTCACGATGTCGCCGAACAGCTGGTTCACATCCGCATAGGCCTGCGACACCTCGGGCCAGCGGTGCTCGATGCCCATCGCGCGCGCCTGCTCGCGCAGGTTGGTGTACTGGCCGCCCGGCATTTCGTGACGATACACATCCGAGGTACCGGAACGGATGTCGGCCTCAAACGGCGCATAGCAACGGCGTACGCCTTCCCAGTACTGCGACACCGCGAACAGTGCACCCTTCGGCAGCTGCGGATCCTTGTCGGTGTGCTCAAGCGCAGCGACGATGGAGCCGAGATTCGGCTGCGAGGTCAGGCCGCTCATGGCGTCCATGGCGGCATCGACCGCATCGCAACCGGCATCGATCGCCGCCAGCACGCTGGCAGCAGCAATGCCGCTGGTGTCATGCGTATGGAAATGGATAGGCAGGCCGACCTCTTCCTTCAGCGCCTTCACCAGAGCGCGCGCCGCATTCGGACGGCAGACGCCGGCCATGTCCTTGATTGCGAGGATATTGACGCCGGCCTTCTCCAGATCCTTCGCCATCTTCACGTAGTACTGCAGGTTGTACTTGCTGCGCGCCGGATCAAACGGATCACCGGTATAGCAGATCGCGCCCTCGCACAATGCACCGGTGTCGCGCACGGCGTCGATCGCAACTCGCATGTTCTCGACCCAGTTCAGCGAATCGAATACACGGAACAGATCGATGCCGCCATCGGCAGCCTGCTGCACGAAATGCTTCACCACGTTATCGGCATAATTGGTGTAGCCAACTGCATTCGATGCGCGCAGCAGCATTTGGAACAGCACGTTTGGCACCGCTTCGCGCAGTTGTGCAAGACGCGCCCACGGGTCTTCCTTCAGGAAGCGCATCGCGACGTCGAAGGTCGCGCCGCCCCAGCATTCCATCGAGAACAGGCCCGGCAACAGGCACGCGTAGTAAGGCGCAATTGCAGTCATGTCAGCAGTGCGCATGCGCGTGGCGAACAGCGACTGGTGTGCATCACGCATCGTCGTGTCGGTAATCAGCACCTGCTTCTGCTCGCGCATCCACACAGAGAATTTGTCGGCACCGAGTTCCTTCAGGCGGTCCCGCGTGCCGGGCTGTAGCGGCAGGTTGCGCCCCATCTTCGGCAGCGGTGCATGCGGCAGGATGATGTCCGACGCCTTGCGACCCTTCATCTCCGGATTGCCATTCACCACCACGTCGCCGATGAAGCGCAGTAGACGCGTTGCACGGTCCGCGCGCTTTGCAAACTTGAACAGGTCGGGTGTGGTGTCGATGAAGCGCGTCGTGCACTCACCCGACTTGAACAGCGGATGGTTGATCACGTTCTCAAGGAACGGCAGGTTGGTCGACACGCCACGAATACGGAATTCGCGCAGCGCACGATCCATCCGCGAAGTCGCCTCGGCGGCAGTCGGCGCCCACGCGGTCACTTTCACCAGCAGCGAGTCGTAATACGGCGTGATCACTGCGCCGGTGTAAGCGGTACCGCCATCGAGACGAATACCGAAACCGGACGCGCTGCGGTAGGCCGTCAGGCGGCCATAGTCCGGCGTAAAATTATTTTCCGGATCTTCAGTGGTCACGCGGCATTGCAGCGCGTGGCCATTGAGCTTGACTTCGTCCTGCGTCGGAATACGCGTGCCCTGCTCGTCCGGCTGGCCGATTGCGAGACCTTCGGTCACTCGGATCTGCGACTTCACGATATCGACGCCGGTCACCTGCTCGGTCACGGTGTGCTCGACCTGGATACGCGGGTTCACTTCGATGAAGTAGGCCTGGTTGGTATCGGCATCCATCAGGAATTCGACGGTACCGGCGTGCGTGTAATTCACGGCACGGCCCAGCTTCAGCGCCGATTCACACAGCGCAACTCGGGCGGCCTCGTCGAGATACGGTGCCGGTGCGCGCTCGACCACTTTCTGGTTACGCCGCTGAACCGAGCAATCGCGCTCGAACAAATGAATCAGGTTGCCGTGCGTATCGCCGAGGATCTGCACTTCCACATGGCGCGCGCGACGCACCAGCTTTTCCAGATACATCTCGTCATTGCCAAACGCAGCGGCGGCTTCCCGACGAGCGACTTCAAGCTGTGAGGGCAGCTCGGCTTCGGACTCGATGACGCGCATGCCGCGTCCGCCGCCGCCCCAGCTTGCCTTCAGCATCAGCGGGTAGCCGACCTCGGAGGCCATCGTCTTGACCTTCTCGATATCATGCGGCAGCGCCTTCGTCGCCGGCACCACTGGCACACCGGCGGCGATCGCTGCGTTGCGCGCGGCGACCTTGTTGCCGAGGGTGCGCATCACATCCGGCTTCGGTCCGATGAACAGAATGCCATTGGCGGCGCAGGCTTCGGCAAAGTCCGGGTTCTCCGACAGGAAGCCATAGCCCGGGTGGATCGCATCGACGTCCGCTTCTTTGGCGATGCGAATGATGTCTTCGATATCCAGATAAGCAGCGATCGGCTTCTTGCCTTCGCCGACGAGGTAGCTTTCGTCGGCCTTGAACCGGTGGAGCGCGAAGCGGTCTTCCGCCGCATAAATCGCGACCGTACGGATGCCGAGTTCCGTGGCGGCCCGCATCACGCGAATCGCAATCTCGGAACGGTTCGCAACGAGGAGTTTCTGGATTTTTTTCATGATCATTCCAAACGGCGGTGTGGGGCGACAGCGGCTTCGAGAATCAGCCATGGCTACGACCCGCGATTGTACGCAAGCTGCTGCGACGCAACATTATTTTTTTTGATACTGGGGTTTCGGTCCCGCGCAGATCTTCGAGCCGGCATCCGGCGACGCCTCCCCTGCCTCCCCTGCCTTTCCGCCCTCGCCGCCGACGCCCTCGAATCGCCAGAGGTAAAATCCGTCAGCCCACGTGCCGCTGCGCCATCACCTCACCGCATAAAGGAAAAAATGGGATCCGAACCCTCGAACCCGGCCGACGCTTCTTCCCGCATTCCCCCTGAACTACCCACGCCGCGCCGCCGCCGGCTGGCCTGGCTATTGCTGATCCTCGTGGTCGTGCTGATCGGCGGCCTGGTCTGGTACGTGATGGTGCGTAAGGACAGTGTCGCCGAGCGCAGCGGCCCGCCGCGCGGCCGTCCGCCGGCCACCGTTGGGGTGGCGGCGGTCGAGCAGCGCGATTTCCCGGTCGAGTTCGATGCGCTAGGCACGGTCACGCCCATCGCCACCGCGACCGTGCGCGCGCAGGTGTCCGGCGTGCTGCAGCAGGTGCTGTACACCGAAGGCCAGCTGGTCAGCCGCGGCCAGCTGCTGGCCCTGATCGACCCGCGTCCGTTTGAAAACGCGTTGATGCAGGCGCGCGGGCAGCTGCAGCGCGACGAGGCGCAACTGGACAATGCGCGCGTTACCGAGCGCCGCTACAAGCAGCTGCTGGCGCAGGACTCGATAGCGCAGCAAGAAGTCGATGTGCAGTCCGCCCTGGTGCGCCAGCTCGAAGGCACGGTGAATTTCGACCGCGCTGCCGTCAAGAGCGCACAGCTGAACCTCGAGTTCTCACGCATTACCGCGCCGATCGCGGGCCGGATTGGCCTGCGCAGCGTCGACGTCGGCAATCTTGTCGGGCCATCCGATACCGCAGGCATCGTCGCGATTACGCAGGTCGATCCGATCGATGTCGTCTTCGCGGTACCGCAGGACACGGTGCCCGCCCTGCGCGATGCGCTGTCCGGCGGCAAGCCGCTGGCGGTGACCGCGTTCGACCGCGCGCGGTCCACGTCACTGGCGACCGGGCGCTTCCTCGCGCTCGATAATCTGGTCGATACGCAGACCGGCACGGTGCGCGCGAAAGCACGCTTCGAGAATGCGAAGACCACGCTGTTTCCAAACCAGTTCGTCAACATACGTCTGAAGCTGCGCACCATCGAGGGCGCGACCGCAGTGCCGGTCGCAGCGGTGCGCCAGGGCGCGGATGGGACCTTCGTCTATGTGCTGAATGCAGAAAAGCGCACCGTCGCACTGCGTAAGGTCGAACGCGGTCTGAGCAGCCAGGGCAGCACACAGATCCTGTCCGGGCTGAAGGCTGGCGAACAAGTCATTACCGAAGGCGCGGACCGGCTGTCGGATGGCGCGAACGTGCGGCTGCCCGGCGCGCGCGACGGTAAAGGCGGTGGCAATAGTGGTAGCAAAAGCGGTGGCAAAGGTGATCACAGCGGCGGTGGCCGCGACGGCAACCGAGGCAGCGGCGAACGACGCGCAGCGAGCGGCGGATGAACCCTTCATTGCCGTTCATCCGCCGGCCGGTCGCAACGTCGCTGCTGATGCTGGCGATCCTGCTGGCCGGCCTGATTGCGCTGCGCTTCCTGCCGGTGTCGGCCTTGCCGCAGATCGATTTCCCGACCATTCAGGTTCAGACGCTGTATCCGGGCGCGAGCCCGCAGGTAATCAGTCAGACCGTCACCGCGCCGCTGGAACGCCAGTTCGGCCAGATGTCCGGACTCAAGCGGATGAGCTCGGCATCGGCCAGTGGCCTGTCGACGATCACGCTGCAGTTCGGGCTCGGCGTGCGGCTAGACGTCGCTGAACAGGAAGTACAGGCTGCGATCAATGCGGCGGCCACGCTGCTGCCGGCCGACCTGCCCGCACCGCCAACCTATGCAAAAGTGAACCCGGCAGATGCGCCGGTGCTGAGCCTCGCGCTCACCTCCGACATGCTGCCGCTGACCGAGGTGCAGAACATCGCCAACACGCAGCTCGCGCTGAAGATCAGTCAGGTGGCCGGCGTTGGTCTGGTCACGCTGTCCGGCGGGCAGAAGCCGGCGATCCGCATTCAGGCAGACCTGCACACACTGGCCTCGGCCGGGCTCGGGCTGGATTCGATACGCACTGCGATCACGCAAGCCAACGCGAATACTGCAAAAGGCAGTTTTGACGGTCCGACCCGCTTCTACACGATCAACGCCAATGACCAGCTGAAGTCGGCACAGGATTACGCCAACCTCATCGTCGCGTGGAAAAACGGTGCGCCGGTCCGGCTGTCCGACGTGGCCAACGTCGTGCAGGCGGCCGAGAATGTGCGACTGGCTGCCTGGTCAGGCCTGAAGCCCGCGATCGTGCTGAACGTGCAGCGGCAGCCGGGCGCGAATGTGATCGAGACCGTTGACGCGATAAAGCGCCGGCTGCCCGAGCTGACCGGGAGCCTGCCGGCCGACCTGAAGGTCGATGTGCTGTCCGACCGCACCGGCGGCATACGCGCATCGGTTAATCACGTGACGCTGGAGCTGTTCATCGCCGTCTTCCTCGTCGTGCTGGTGATCCTCGCTTTCCTGCACAGCATTCGCGCGACACTGATCGCAAGCATCGCCGTACCGATCTCGCTGATTGGCGCGTGCGGTGTGATGTACCTGCTCGGCTACAGCCTGAATAACCTAACGCTGATGGCGCTGACGATTGCGACTGGTTTCGTTGTCGATGATGCGATTGTCATGTCGGAAAACATTTCTCGCCATATCGAGAACGGCGCATCGCCGACGCAGGCGGCGCAGCAAGGCTCCGGCGAAATCGGCTTCACGATCATCTCGCTGACGCTGTCGCTGATTGCAGTGCTGATACCACTGCTATTCATGTCGGATGTGGTGGGCCGTCTGTTCCGCGAATTCGCAGTCACGCTCGCGGTAACGGTGCTGATCTCTGCACTGGTATCGCTGACGCTGGTGCCGATGATGGCCGCGCGACTGCTGCGGGCCGAAGGTGAAGGCCTGCAAACTGCCATCGGCCGCCGGGTGCAGGCACAGTTCGACCGCGTGCTGCATTCATACGAACGCGGCCTAGATTGGGTGCTCGATCGCCAGCCGCTGACACTCGCTGTCGCTTTGCTCACGCTGGCACTGACCGTCGCGCTCTACCTGCTGATACCGAAAGGCCTGTTCCCGCAGCAGGACACCGGCCAGCTGCAGGCGCGTGTCGAGGCCAGCCCGTCGGTGTCGTTCGCGCGCATGGCCGAATTGCAGCAGACGGTCGTGCGCGAGATCGTGCAGGACCCCGATGTGGCCAGCGTCAGCTCGCAAGTCGGCGTCGGTGGAGCGAATGCAATGCCACATACCGGCAGCCTGTTGATCAACCTGAAAGACCAGCGCAGCGGCAGCCAGCAGCAAACGATGGACCGCCTGCGCGACAGTGCCGCGCGCGTGGCGGGCGTCACGCTCTATCTGCAACCGGTACAGGACCTGACCATCGACGCAGAAACCGGCCCGACCCAGTACCGCGTATCCGTCGAAGGCGCCGACCCGGCCACCGTACGCCGCTGGGCCAGACTGCTGTTGGAGCGCTTGTCGGACGATCCGGCGGTGCGCCACGTCAGCTCTGATGTCGATGCGACGGGGCCATCGGTGATGGTCAGCGTCGACCGTGACAGCGCCGCGCGCGTCGCCGTGACTGCGGCAGTGATCGATGATGCGTTGTACAACGCGTTCGGGCAGCGCATCGTATCGACCATCTTTACCGAAACCAATCAATATCGCGTGGTGCTCGAAGCGATGCCCGGCACGGTCGAGAGCCCGCAGGCGCTCGGCCGTATTCCGCTCAAGACCGGTGCCGGCAAGCCAACCACGCTGGACGCAATCGCGAGTATTCAGGAACAGCCGGCACCGCTGCAGATCACACGTGTCGGTCAGTTTCCGGCGACGACGATCGGCTTTGATACACCACCGGGCGGCGCACTGGAGGATTCGGTGTCGGCGATTCGCGTGGCAGCAGATTCCCTCGGACTGCCAGCATCCGTGTCACTGAATTTCCTCGGCGCGGCCGGTGCGTTCGAAGCGGCGCTGGATAACCAGCTGTGGCTGATCCTCGCTGCAGTGATCTGCGTGTACATCGTGCTCGGCGTACTTTATGAAAGTTATATCCATCCGCTAACGATCCTGTCGACGCTGCCATCGGCCGGCGTCGGCGCGCTGCTGGCACTGATGCTGGCGGGTCATGACCTGGGTGTGATCGGCGTGATCGGCATCATCCTCTTGATCGGCATCGTCAAAAAGAACGCGATCATGATGATCGACTTTGCGATCGCTGCCGAACGCGATGAGAACAAGTCGCCGCGTGACGCCATCCGGCAGGCCGCGCTGCTGCGCTTCCGGCCCATCCTGATGACGACGATGGCGGCGCTGTTTGCCGCCGTGCCACTGATGCTCGGCTGGGGTCAGGGCGCGGAACTACGGCATCCGCTGGGGCTGGCCATCTTCGGCGGGCTGGTGGTCAGCCAACTGCTGACGCTGTTCACCACACCAGTGATTTACCTTGCGTTTGATCGGGCCGGACAACGCTGGCTCGGCGCGCGCACGCGTCACGGAGCGCCGACTTGAACCTGTCGCGTCCTTTCATTGAGCGCCCGGTCGGCACCTGGCTGCTGACGGTAGCGATTGCACTCGCCGGCATTGCCGCATTCTTCGCGCTGCCGGTCGCGCCGCTGCCGCAAGTTGAATCGCCGGCCATTTCGGTGCGCGCGCAGCTGCCCGGAGCAAGTCCGGCAACACTGGCATCAAGCGTCGCCGCACCGCTCGAGCGCCGACTTGGCGCGCTGCCCGGCCTGACCGAGATGAGCTCCACCAGCGGCAATGGCTCAACGCGCATCTCATTGCAGTTCGACTTGTCCCGGCAGATCGACTCAGCTGCACGCGAAGTCCAGGCGGCGCTGAATGCAGCGCGCGCCGACCTGCCGCTGGCGCTGCGCTCGAACCCGACCTATACCAAATCGAATCCCGGCGACACCCCGGTGATCGTGCTGGCGATGACCTCGAAGACTCGTTCGACCGGACAAATTTATGAAGCGGCGTCGAACCTGATCCAGCAGCGGCTGTCGCAGGTGCAAGGCGTGGGCGACGTCGATATCGGCGGCGGTTCATTGCCGGCAGTCCGGATCGAACTCCTGCCTTTCGCGCTGAACCGGCACGGCATCAGCATGGAAGATGTGCGTGCCGCGATTCAGGCCAGTACTGCAAACCGCCCGAAAGGTGTGATCGAGGGTAGCGGCCTCGCGTTTCAGGTGCGGACCAACACCGGCGCGACTGCATCGCGGCTCGACCCCGATGAGTACCGCGAGCTCATCGTCGCATGGCGCAATGGCGCGCCGGTACGGCTGAAAGATGTCGCGCAGGTCGACAGCGGGCCCGAGGACAGGAACAACCTCGGCCTGTTCAATGGCAGCCCGGCCGTGATCGCAATGGTGTACCGGCAGCCGGATGCGAATGTGATCGAGACGGTGGATGCCGTCCGCGCGCTGCTGCCATCGCTGCGCGCCGACCTGCCCCCCGATATCTCGTTGCAAGTATCATCCGACAGTACGCATTCAATCCGCGCGTCGCTACTCGAAATTGAAATCACGCTATTGATTTCGGTGGTGCTGGTGGTGCTGGTGGTCAGTGCCTTTTTGCGCAGCGCGCGTGCGACTGTGATTCCGGCAGTGGCCACCGTGGTGTCGCTGCTCGGCACCTTCGGCGTGATGTATTTGCTGGGTTTCTCGCTGAACAATTTGTCGCTGATGGCGCTGACGGTGGCAACCGGCTTTGTCGTCGATGATGCAATCGTGGTGCTGGAGAATATCTCGCGTCATATCGAATCCGGCATGAACCGCTTTGAGGCCGCGCTACGCGGCGCGCGCGAGGTTGGCTTCACGGTGCTGTCGATCTCGGTGTCGCTGGTGGCGGTGTTCATTCCGCTGTTGTTCATGGGCGGCCAGGTGGGCCGGCTGTTTCGCGAGTTTGCGTTGACGCTGTCGTCGGCGGTGATGATCTCGCTGCTGATCTCGCTGACCACCACGCCAATGATGTGCGCATGGCTGCTGCGCCCCGGTCATGAACCAGCGAAGCGCGGCCGTATACCGCGGCTGTTTGCGCGCGCGTATGACGGCGTGCAGCAGGTCTATGCGCATACGCTCGACATTGCGCTCGACCATCGCTGGCTGGTGCTGCTGATGCTCGCCGCTGTGATCGGATTGAATGCATGGCTGTTCAATACCGTGCCAAAAGGCTTTTTCCCGACGCAGGATTCCGGCCAGATCAGCGCCAGCGTGCGTGCGGACCAAAGTATTTCGTTCGACGCGATGAAAGGCAAGGTACAGCAGCTGGTGGATATCGTACGCAGCGATCCGGCGGTGGCGACCGTCACCGGCTATGCAGGCGGTAGCCGCGCCGGTGGCGGTTTCATGTTCATCTCGCTCAAACCGCTGGCCGAGCGCAATGAACCGGGGCAGCAAGTCATCGCCCGTCTGCGGCCGAAGCTGGCGCGCATTACCGGCGTGACCACGGTACTGATACCGACACAGGATCTGCGGGTCGGCGGACGGCGCGACATGAGCGTGGTCCAGTACACGCTGAAGGCCGATGACCAGCGCGAACTGAAACTGTGGACCGACAAACTGGTCGACGCGTTGAAACGGCAGCCCGGTCTGGTGGACGTGGACTCGGACCTGAAGGAAAACGGCATCGAGTCCTTCGTGAAGGTCGACAAGGATGCCGCTGCGCGGCTCGGCGTGACGGCGCGCGATATCAACAATGCGCTGTACAACGCCTTCGGCCAGCGCCAGGTCGCCACGCTGTATGGGGAGCTGAACCAGTACCGCGTGATCATGGAAGCCAGTCCGCAGCTCGCGCGCAGCCCGCAGGCACTGAACGACATCTATGTGCCGGTGCGTATGACGAGCACAATGGCTGCGACGACCACGACGGCCGCGACGCTGCCATCCAACCCTGCACTGCGCGACATCGCCAGCGGCCAGTCCTTGTCGACACAGCCATCGACGATGGTGCCGCTGTCAGCGATCGCAAGCTTTTCCGAGCGGCCCGCGGCCGCATCGGTCAGTCATCAGGATGCGGAGCTGGCCAGCACGGTGTCCTTCAATGTCAGCGCCGGCATGTCGCTGGCCGATGGCCAGCAAGCGGTGCAACGCGCGGAGGCATCGATCATGATGCCGGCCAGCGTGCGTGGCAGCTTCCAAGGTAATGCGCGCGTTCTCCAGGAAACCCAGGGACGGCAGCCGCTGCTGATCATTGCTGCGCTGGTGGTGATCTACATCGTGCTTGGTATCTTGTATGAAAGCCTGGTGCATCCGCTGACGGTGCTGTCGACCATACCGTCGGCTGGCATCGGCGCAGTAATTGCGCTGATGCTGTTTGATATGGAGTTCTCTCTGATTGCGCTGATTGGATTGTTCCTGCTGATCGGCATTGTGATGAAGAATGCCATCCTGATCATCGACTTTGCGCTCGAGGCCGAACGTACCCGTGGGATGTCGCCGCGCGCAGCGGTGCGCGAGGCTTGCATTCTGCGGCTGCGGCCCATCCTGATGACGACCGCTGCTGCCGCACTCGGCGCGCTGCCGCTCGCGATAGGCTTTGGCGAAGGCTCGGAGCTGCGCCAGCCGCTCGGCGTAGCCATCGTCGGCGGACTGATCGCGAGCCAGTTGCTGACCTTGCTGACGACGCCGGTCGTTTATCTGTCCATCGACCGCTGGCGCCGCCGCAGCCCGGGCGAGCACGAGCTCGGCCGGACTGCACCGCTTGCAGGCCATCCCGTCACCCCATGAAACGAATGAAGACACTGCTGCCCGCTGCACTGCTGACGACTGCCCTGCTCTCCGGTTGCGCAGTCGGCCCTGACTACCAGCGACCGACGGCGGCAACGTCGGCCGCATTCAAGGAGGCCGAGGGCTGGGTCGCGGCAAAACCGGCCGATGCCATTCCGCGCGACCGCTGGTGGGCCGTGTTCAACGATCCGCTGCTCGATGAGCTGGCGCCGAAGGTCGCGCTGTCGAATCAGAATGTCGCCGCAGCCGTCGCTTCTTACGCGCAGGCGCGCGCACTGGTCGGCCAGCAGCGCGCATTGCTGCTGCCGGCCGTGAACCTGACGGCCGGAGGCAACCGCACCAACATCGCTACCGCCGTCACGCCCACGCAGCGGGTGCGTGTCGATCTCGGTGCCAGCTGGGAAGCGGATGTCTGGGGAAGGCTGCGCCGCACGGTAGAAAGCGCCAGCGCGAACGCCGAAGCCAGTGCCGCCGATCTCGCTACTGCAACGCTGTCGGCGCAGGCAGAGCTGGTGGCCAACTATCTGCTGCTGCGGCAGGCGGATGCGCAGCGCCTGCTGCTGGAACGCGCGATCACGGATTATGAGCGCGTGGTGACGATTACAGAAAATCGCTACCGCGCTGGTATCGCCGCTAAGACCGACCTGCTGCAGGCACAGACACAGCTGGCGAATGCGCGCTCCGACCATGCGGGCCTGGGTAGCCAGCGCGCGCAACTCGAACATGCGATCGCAGTGCTGCTCGGTGAAGCACCGGCGAACTTCGCGATTGTGCGGCGTGACGACTGGTCAGTACGCATGCCCGAGGTACCGCTGCTGCTGCCCTCCGAACTGCTGCAGCGACGTCCCGACATCGCTGCCGCCGAGCGTCGCGTCGCCGCGGCGAATGCGCAGATCGGCATCGCGCGCTCGGCCTACTTCCCGAGCATTACCTTAAGCGGCAGTACCGGCGCATTCGACACCAGCTTCGCCGGCCTGCTGGCAAGCCCGACCACGGTCTGGTCTGTCGGCTTCGCGCTGACGCAGTCCGTCTTCAATGCCGGACTGGTCAGCTCACGCGTGCGCGGGGCCGAAGCCGGCTACGACGCCGAGGTTGCGCATTACCGGCAGACGGTGCTGAGCGCGTTACAGGGCGTGGAGGACCAGCTATCGGCAACGCGCGTGCTGGCCATGCAGGAAAAGCTGCTGACCGAGGCGGCCGATGCATCGGCACAGGCGCAGCAGCAGATGCTGAATCGCTACCGTGCCGGGCAGGTCAGTTTTCTCGACGTGGTCGTCACGCAAACGAGCGCGCTGAATGCGAAGCGCGCACTGCAGCAGGTACAGGCAAACCGGCAGGTGGCGGCGGTGGCGCTCATTCAGGGCTTGGGCGGTGGGTGGTCGCATTGATTCACCAACCTGCCCTCGAGCGCCCGGGAAGCTGCCTGCAATTTAGGCTAAATTGACTTTCGCCTAGCTTATTGGCATATTATGCCAATCGAACTCTCGAGACTTCAATATGCCCACACGCAATGTTGTACTCACCGATCATCAAGCTTCGCTGGTTGAGCACTTGGTTGCCAGTGGTCGCTATCAAAATGCCAGTGAGGTTCTTCGAGAGGGGCTACGCCTCGTCGAACAGCGCGAAGCTGAAGATGCTTATCGCCTCGAGGCACTTCGGTCCGCCGTGCAGGTTGGCACCGAAGACATCGCGGCGGGAAGATTCAAGGCTTTTGAGAAAAAAGAGTCGCTACGGGCTCACCTGAAATCTATTACTGACAAAGCGATCGCCGCCAAGTGAACTCAGCTTGGCATATTCGTCTGGCAGGTCAAGCCGAACAAGATTTGCTGGATATCACCCAATGGACGGCTGAGAATTTCGGTACGCGGCAAGCCGAGCAATACGCCGAAACCATCACAGTGGCGATTGAAGCTTTGCATGACGGACCGGAAATTTTAGGCGCCAAAGTGCGGGACGAAATTGGTCCAGGGATTCGAACCTTACATGTGGCGCGGCAAGGCAGAAAAGGACGCCATTTCGTGGCCTTCTCAGTCTCAGAAGGCCATATGATCAATGTCCTTCGATTACTGCATGACAGCATGGATCTGGCCAAGCATCTTCCGAGAGACCACAACGAACCTCATTAGCGGCGATCAATTCCGATTCATCGTCAGCAATTCGACCGCCCCGGCACCCTGCCCGCACTGGCACGGCTGTGCACCAGCGTCAGGAAAGTCTGCTGTACCGCATACGCTTCGTACTCGCGTGCATACCAGATACGGCAGCGCTCACGCGGCCCAGCCGCATCGAGTGCGCGCATCTCATCGACCTGCTGCGCCTGCAGGTAATGCACCATTTCATGCAAAAGGATAGAACGGTCGAACAAGCTGATCAGCGGGTTCAGGCTGTGATCAAGATAGATCTCGCGGCCGCCTGAATAAAACGCGAGCACCGGACACGGCACCGTACAGGCACGCGAGCGCAGCTCGGCGGTGGGCAGGTATACCAGTTGCGGCGGCTGCAGCGGACGCGGATAGCGCGACAGTGACGGCAATGCATCCAGCAGCGCATCGACCAGCTCCGGCTCGTTGAGGTCGAGCCGCGCGATCAATTGCGGCGGGAAGGTCACGGGCCGCACGAGCTGGGTAATGCGGTCGCTCTCGCCATCGGCATCCGCCTCTGTGGCCGCGGCGGTGCCAAACGCGACCGGCAGCACCAGCAACGCCGCCGCAAACTGTGCCGCGCGCCACATGCGCGCGCGCATGGAATCAAGAGTCACGCTCTGCTCCTCCCGTATCGATCCGGATAGCCCTCAACGAACCCGGCCGGCCGCAGGCAGCGCGACACTTGCCAGTGATCAAAGTCTATCGCGTCCCGCGCAGCTTCGCAGGCGGCCGCTGCGTTCACAGTGCATCCTGCACCGCACCCAGCGCTGCGCAAGGGTACCCAACCCGGGCGAGCCTTGCATATTCCCATTCTGGCAACCCGGGCATCTCCTGCAGGCGCACGAATTTGCCGCTACGATGTTCGCAATATAGCGACCGCCAATGCAGCGGCCTGCGTCCATTCCACGGGTTGCCATCGGGAGCCGGCGTCACAGCGTCTGGTTCCAGTTCACGCATTTGCGAAGCGAATGCGAAGCGAATGCGAAGGAGTCGCCGATGTTCCGATACCTGCTGCGCGTGCTGCCGCTGGCGGCCAGCGTCATCACTGTTTCAGCGCATGCGCTGCCCATGTCCGACGGCACCGAACTGCAGTGCAAGGTCAGCCGCTCGGGCCAGACCGGCATCGCGAAAGAAAACTGGGTGCAGTACGACAGCATCCAGAACCGCGATCCGGAGCTCGGCAAGGCCGTGGCGGTGGTTCGCACCGACAGTTCCGGCTGGCCGGTGATCTATATCGATGCCGTCGCCCACCGACGCGGACGGATGTCGAATGCCGGGCTGTGGGACTTCGTTTTCCTGCACGAATGCGCGCATGCGCAGGATCCGCAATTGACCGAGATTGAAGCGAACTGCTCCGCCTATATCGAGATGGAGAGACGCGGACTAATGAATCCGATCCGCTTTAAAGATATCGAAGCGGCCCATCTGCAGATCCTGAACCTGCCGGCCGAATATGGCGGCAACGGTGTCGAGTTCTGGCGCCGTACGATGGAGTGCGTGCAGGCAAAGAACAGCGCGCAGAAATCCGCGGCCGAGCGCGCGTCCATGCCGCGCTGACGGCTCGCCGCTGCGGGTTCAACCCATAAGCTTCGCCGCTGAACCTTATCGCTGGTCTGGCGCGCAGCGCACTTTTCGCGCGCCAGCCGCTCTAAGCTCGACCCTGCCGTACGCAACCGCTTTCTTGTCTGCCATCTGACGTGCATTGACCGACACCTTGTCCCGTTTGCAGGCGCTCGCCGCTGCGTCGCCGTGGGCCGCGCTGCTGGTGTCGGCAGTATGGATCTGGATCGTCATCTGGGTCGCCGGACATTTTGTACAGCACGCGCTGGTACGGCTGGCCGGGCCCTTCCCTTTCCTTGCACGCTTGCTGGGCTATGTATTTCCCGCATCGCGGCTGCTACTGTTCCTGCTGCTGATACAGGCCCTGTTGCGTAACCTGCCACCGGCGGCTACGACCTTCGGTCTGCTGCGCGACCTCAACGCATTGCTGCTGGTCTCGACGTTGACCTGGGCGCTGGTACGTATCGTCGCGGCAGCACGCGATACGATCATCAGCGCGCATCCGGTCACCACGGCCGACAATCTCGCTGCGCGGCGCATACAGACACAGGCACGCGTGCTTGCGCGCTCGGTGATGGCTTTACTCGTGGTAATCGGCGCAGGACTCGCGCTGATGACCTTCCCGACGCTGCAGCGCCTAGGTACCAGCCTGCTGGCCGCCGGCGGGCTGGCCGGTATTGCCGCCGGCTTCGCAGCCAAGCCGATACTATCGAACCTGCTGGCCGGCTTGCAGATTGCGCTGACCCAGCCTATCCGTCTCGACGACGTGGTGATCGTGCAGAACGAATGGGGCCGTATCGACGAGATCACCGGTACCTATGTGGTGGTCGGCTTGTGGGACCAGCGCCGGCTGATCCTGCCGCTGCAGTGGTTCATCGAAAATCCTTTCCAGAACTGGACGCGGCACAGCGCCGAGCTGCTCGGCTATGTGCTGCTGTGGCTGGACTATCGCGCACCGGTGCCGCTGATACGCGCCGAAGCCATCCGCATCTGTCGCGCCGCGCCCGAATGGGACGGACGGCTGGTCGAGGTGCAGGTCGTCGATGCCAGCCCGCAGGCGATCCAGCTGCGTGTACTGCTGTCGGCAGCGAATGCGGATCATGCGTGGCATCTGCGCTGCCGCATCCGTGAAGAACTGATCGCATTCATCGCGCGCACCTGCCCGGCGTGCCTGCCACAACTGCGGCTGCAGGCCGCTGCGCACCCGATGGGCACGCAAGCTTTCTGAATACCGGTGTGATGAATAATCATAGTGAAAAAGCGGGGTGAACAATTGCAGGCCTTACCGTAGAATCGCCGGCTGCACAAAAAATACAATGGAAACACCATGCCCGCCGTCCGCCAAGACCTCCCCGCTTTTCTCGCTGCGCAGCGCTTCGGCGCCGGCCAGTGGATGATTTTCACGCTGTGCTTCCTGATCGTGCTGCTGGACGGCTTCGATACTGCCGCGATCGGTTTCATCGCACCGTCGCTGGTGCAGGAATGGGGCATCGCGCGCCCGATGCTTGCGCCCGTACTGTCGGCCGCGCTGTTCGGGCTCGCACTCGGTGCACTGACCTCGGGCCCGCTGGCGGACCGCTTCGGCCGCAAGATCGTGCTGCTGCTGTCGGTGCTGCTGTTCGGCTCGGCGTGCCTTGCATCGGCGTCAGCAGCCGATCTGGGGACATTGACGGTCTGGCGCTTCGTCACCGGCATCGGCCTTGGCGCCGCGATGCCGAACGCCGTCACGCTGATGAGTGAATACAGTCCCGAGCGGATGCGCTCGACCATCACCAACCTGATGTTCTGCGGCTTTCCGCTCGGTGCCGCCTTCGGCGGCCTGCTGGCGGCCTGGCTGATACCGGCCTTCGGCTGGCGCAGCGTGCTGTTCGTCGGTGGCTTGGCACCCTTGCTGCTGGCACTGCTGATCCTGTTGCTGCTGCCGGAATCGATACGTCACCTCGCCGCGCGCCCGGGCAATGAGGCGCGCATACGCGCGATCCTGCGCCGCCTCGCGCCGCGCGCGGCCAACATCGACGACGTCGACGTCACGCCGGCACCGCTGGCAGCGGGCCGCAAGGCCGGCCTCGGGCTGGTGCTGTCGCGTCCCTATCTGGTCGGCTCAGTGTCGCTGTGGGTCGCGTATTTCATGGGACTGGTGATCTTCTATGCACTGGTGAACTGGATGCCCATTCTGTTCAAGGATGCCGGCCTCGCACCGAAGACGGCGACGCTGGTCGCCTCGCTATTCCCGCTCGGCGGCATCGGTACCGTGCTGTTCGGCCTGCTGATGGACAAGGTCGAGCCGAACCGCGTGATCGCGATCGGCTTTGCGCTGACCTCGATTGCGGTGTTCGCGATCGGACAAGCATCCGGCGAGGTTGGGTGGCTGGTGTTCGTGGTGTTTACTGCCGGCGCACTGATGAACACCTCGCAATCGTCACTGCCGGCGCTGGCCGCCAATTTTTATCCGACCGAGGGCCGCGCGACCGGCGTGGGCTGGATGATGGGTGTCGGTCGCTTCGGCGGCATTGCCGGCTCCTTCCTGGTGGCCGAGCTGTCGCGACGACAGCTGTCGTTCAGCGAGGTGTTCGTCGTCGTCGCGATACCTGGTGTGATTGCGGCAGCGGCACTGATCGTGAAGCTGATGCAGCCGCATCCGGTGCATCGCTGAGCCGGGTCACTGAGCTGCCTCGCTGAACATCATCGGCTACCATCATCGCTGACCCGCTCCAGTCATCCTGCCAATGCAAGCGCCAATGCTGCTGATCTCTCCCGCATTCAGGCGGCTGACGGTCTATCGCGCCGGTATCACGCTCGCGTATCAGATCCTGACCGTCACCGCCGGCTGGCACGTCTATGCGCTGACGCATGACGTGGTCGCGCTCGGTCTGATTGCGCTGGCCGAGGTGATTCCGTACTTTGGCCTGTCGCTGTTCGCCGGCCATGCAGTGGACGTGTTGCCGAAGAAGCGGCTCGCCTGGGCCGGTTGTGCGTGCTACTGCGCGATCGCGCTGCTGATGGCCCTGCTGTCCGCGCGTGAATCTACGGATGCGACGGTTGCGGCTGGCGCGTCGACCACAGGCATCTACATTGCGATGGCACTGGCCGGCACGGCGCGCTCGTTACTGCGACCGTCATACTCCGCGATCCTGGTGCGTATCATCGACCGTGAACAACTGGCCCGCGCGACCGCCATCGGCACGGTCGTGTTTCAGACAGCGCTGGTGTCCGGCCCGGTACTGGGTGGCCTGCTGATCGCGTGGGCCGGTGTCGGCTATGCGTATCTCGCCACCGGCGTGCTGGCTGCGGCGGCGGCCATCGCGCTGCGTGCACTGCCGGTACGTGAAACACCGCCCGAACAGGTGCGCGCCTCGGTGTTCGAGAGTATCCGTGAAGGATTGCGCTTCGTGATGGCTACGCAGGTCATGCTGGCGGCGATGGCGCTCGACATGTTTGCAGTGCTGTTCGGCGGCGCAGTCGGCGTGCTGCCGGCGTTTATCCACGAAGTGCTGAATGGCAGTCCGGAAAACCTCGGGCTGCTGCGCGCGATGCCTGCGGCCGGCTCGGTGATCGTCGGACTCTGGCTGACGCGGCGACCGCTGAATGAGAACTCGGGCAAGTGGCTGATGCTGTCGGTCGCTGCGTTCGGCGTAAGCATCATCGGCTTAGGTTTGTCGAATTCGCTGTGGCTGGCGGCACTGTGCCTGTTCGCGTCCGGCCTGTTTGATGGCGTATCGGTGGTGCTGCGGCAGACCATCCTGCAGCTGGTCACGCCGCAGCAGATGCAGGGTCGCGTGACGGCCATCAACGGGCTCTTCATCGGCTCGTCAAACGAGATCGGCGCGCTCGAATCGGGCCTGGCGGCTGCATGGCTGGGGCTGGTGCCGTCGATTGTATTCGGCGGATCGATGACGCTGCTGATTGTCGGCGCGGCATGGTTCATGGCGCCGCAGCTGCGCTCGCTGCATATGCGGGACCTGCATCAGCGTTAAAGCACCCTGCACCTGCCTGATGCAAGCCCCCTTTTAGATTAGAAAACCGCCGTCCCCTGCGCCGCGCTAACCTGCGCAAAAAATCAGCGCCGTCATTGTCCATGGCGCCATGTACTCAGGGAGACCCCATGACAGCCACCGCCCCCTTCATCCGCCTTCACGCCAATGACGACGTCGTGATAGCACGCGCGCAACTGATCGGCGGCAGCGCCATCGAAGGCGTGACCGCGCGCGGCCTGATTCCGGCCGGCCACAAGGTCGCAACGCGCGACATCGCCGCCGGCGTACCGATCCGCCGCTACAACCAGATCATCGGTTTCGCCAGCCGCGCCATTCAGGCCGGCGAGCATGTGCATGTGCACAACTGCACGATCGGCGAAGAGAAAGGCAGCTTCACGCGCGACTATGCGTTCTGCGCCGACGCGCGCCCCGAAGCGCCGCGACTGAGCGCGCAATTCATGGGCTACCGTCGCGCCAACGGCCAGGTCGCCACGCGCAATTACATCGGCATCCTGTCGACGGTGAACTGCTCGGCCACGGTCGCACGCGGCATTGCCGAGCATTTCTCGCGCCGCATGAACCCGGCAGCACTGCAACCCTTCGCGAATATCGATGGTGTCGTGGCGCTGACCCATGGCACCGGCTGCGGCATGGACCACAGCGGTCTGGGCATGAAGCTGTTGCGCCGCACGCTGTCCGGATACGCGCGCCATCCGAACTTTGCCGGCGTGCTCGTGATCGGCCTCGGCTGCGAAACCAACCAGATCGCCGCCTGGCTAGATGACAGCCATCTGTCCGAAGGCCCGCTGCTGCGCACCTTCAATATCCAGGACAGCGGCGGTACCGCATCCACCATTGCAAAGGGCGTGAAGATCGTAGAGGACATGCTGGGCCATGCAAATGACTGCGCGCGCGAGCCCTGCGATGCGTCGCACCTGATGGTCGGGCTGCAGTGCGGTGGCTCAGACGGTTACTCGGGCATCAGCGCCAATCCGGCGCTGGGCGTCGCAGTCGATCTGCTGGTCGCGCACGGCGGCACCGCGATCCTGTCGGAGACGCCGGAGATTTATGGTGCAGAGCACCTGCTGACACGGCGCGCGGTATCGCGCGAGATCGGCGAGAAGCTGGTCGAGCGCATCCGCTGGTGGGAGCGCTATACCGCAATCAACGAAGGCGAGATGGACAACAACCCGTCACCCGGCAACAAGGCCGGCGGGCTGACCACCATCCTCGAAAAATCGCTGGGCGCGGTCGCCAAGGGCGGCACCGGCAATCTGCACGGCGTGTTTGAATACGCGGAACCGGTGAACACGCATGGCTTCGTGTTCATGGACACGCCCGGCTACGACCCGGTCAGCGCGACCGGCCAGGTCGCCGGCGGCGCGAACATGATCTGCTTCACCACCGGTCGCGGCAGCGCATACGGCTGTGCGCCGTCGCCGTCGCTGAAGTTCTCGACCAACAGCGCGCTGTGGCAGCGGCAGCAGGAAGACATCGACCTGAACTGCGGCGAGATCGTTGACGGCACCAGCGACCTCGACACGATGGGACGCCGCATCTTCGCGCTGATGCTAGCGACCGCATCGGGCGAGCGAAGCAAGAGCGAATTGCATGGCTACGGTCAGGCTGAATTCGTGCCCTGGCAGGTGGGCGCGGTGATGTGACGGGATAGCCAGACGCTTCTTGTCCTCGCTGAGTTGGACGAACTTGGCATCTCCAGCTAACTCCTGTTGGCGTGTCTGCACCGCGAAGTAAGTCTGGCCGTTGGCGATAACCGGCTTGCTCGGATCACCGTTCTGGACGATCAGATAGCAGGCGTAACGAGACAGATGGATATCCGGTACGGAGCGATGCGCACCAGAGCCGATAGGGACCATTTTGTTGACTTCACCGAAATGGTCTTCCACAGGGCGACCTGACTGCTCACACGCAATGCGAGCCTTGTCGACCACTTGAAGGAAGTTGCGCCAGTCCTGATACTCAAGCAACGCGACAAGATCACGGGAAGACCAAAATTCATTGCCATCCTCGTCGAGTTGGCAGATGCCCTCGAAGGTGTCGTGGTGCTGATGAGTAATGGACCTGTCAGGCATCTTCAAAATTCTGCTCAAAATCAAAAACTTGCGCCAGCGCCCGGCCTGCGAATGGAGCTGATCAGGATACGCATCAGGTCTTGGCATCGGGTAGAAGGACGTCGCGCCAACCGTATTGGGCTTGTGACGCTACTGTACTTTTATACAGTATTGCTTGTCTACCCCTCGACGACACATCAGGCACCCAGCAGGTGCCGCGCCAGCACGGTTTGCATATCACGACGTCCGTCCGCAATCAGGTAAATGATCACCTGACTGCCGGTGACACGGTAGATCACGCGGTAAGGCTTAAAAAAAGTCTGGCGGTATTCCTTGATGCCCAGACTCAGCAGTTCCTTCGGTTGACTGCCACGTTCCGGGAATCTCGACAGGCTCTCCACAACGTTCATCAACTCATCCAGCACATAGTGAGCGTTGGCGACGCAGTCGAATTCAGCGATGTAGTCGTGGATGGCCTCCAGGTCCTGCTCCGTTCCCTCGGTAAGAAGGACTTCGAATTTGGCAGGTGTACCGGTCATCCGACTCAGGTTCGCTTGGCGCGCAGGCGGGAAACAACCTCTGCCGCAGGCTTGAGCTTGCCGGCGGCTACCTCCTGATTGCCCAGCGCAAGAATTTTTAGCAAGGCCAGTGTTTCTTGCGTCTCTTCGAACGAGGCGATGTCTTGCAGAACGGCCTTGGCTTCGCCGTTTTGAGTGATGACCATCGGTTCACGCCGCTCTGCGAGGTCCGTCAGAACTTCGGCGGCGTTGGCTTTGAGGTAGCTGATGGGTTTGACTTGTGATGAGTAGCGCATGGCCGTGCTCCGGAGACGAATCGGACTCAATATAGTCTTTTTATAGACTCATGCAAAGGCATTGAAACAGCCTCTGGAAAATTGGCCATGATTCCGCAGCCACCCCTTCAATACTGGGTTTTTATACAGTATTATTCCCTCACCCCTCGACGACTACGGAAGGAGTGAGCAAATGGAAACAGGTACCCGCTACGAAGACTTTGACTCAGCCAGCTGCGCACGCCAGCGCGCGGATGTGCAGCGGCTATGGCGCAAGCGCGGCTGGCAGCCGCCGACCGAATACCGGCAGGATTTCGCGCAATCCTGCCGCCCGGCGATCTATGCCGGCATGGTCCGGCTGGAGATGGCGAAGGGAAGCTGATCACGCACCTTCGCACGGGGTTCAGCCCAACCCCGTGTTTTCAGCCCAGCCCCACGCGCAGCCACTGGCCGGATTTGTCCTGCATCGCGACACCGACACGCCAGTGGCGTGCTGCGGCGGCCACCTTCTCTTTCGGCAGCATGAAGAACACCTTGGTCAGACCATCGGCCAGCGCCGCACTGCGGGCAACCACGGTCACCGACGACCAGTGCGTTGGCGAATCGCCGGAACGCGGATCGAGAATATGGTGGTGGATGCGATCGGCAGTAAACGTCGTGTGGGCGTCGGATGAGGTGGCAGCCGCATAGCCGTCCGGCACTGTAATCACCGGCGCCACAGCAGCGCCTGCTGCAGTACCCGCTGCAGTACCCGTTGCAGTACCCATGGCCGTGCCTGCAGCACGATCTTTGCGTACATCCTCAATGCCGAAGCGCCACGGCGCACCGTCCGGCGCACGACCCATTACAGCAGTCTCGCCGGTGTCGAGCATGGCGTGACGAATACCCATCGCCTGCAATTCACTGCGCACCGCATCGGCCGCGTGGCCTTGTGCAATCCCGTTCAGCGACAGGGCAAAACCTTTCGGCAGCCATATACGCTCACGATTCGCATCGACTGCGCGCCAATTAACGCGCGCGGTCGTTTGCTGCAGTTCGCGTGCCGACGGCAGACGGCCGTCGCGGCGCGCGCCGTCCCACAAGTCCCACAACGGCTGCATCGTCACGTCGAACGCGCCGTCACTTTCTGAGGCAATACGTCTCGACAGCTGCAGCACCTGCAACAGCCCGGCATCAGGCCGATCAAGACGACCGCTGCGATTCAGTCGTCGCAATGCACTGCGGTCGTCGAACAGATTCATCTGCGCTTCGACCCTACGAATCCGCTGCACTGCGCGGTCGAGCGCGTACTCGACACGCCCGGCGTCCGTGTGTGCAGCGCGCAGCCACAGTGTGGTGCCGAAGCCCTGCAACACGCGCTCCCGCCATGCGAGCGCCTCCCCCGCCTCCCGCGCCGACACCAGCGCCGGCCACGCACCGGCCGCCGCCAGCCCCATGCCAAACCCGAGAAATTGACGTCGCGTCGTGTTCATGCAAACTCCTTGTGCGGCACGATAGCAATCACCGTGCGTTTCTTTTCCTGTATCAGCGGCAGACATTGTTTGTCATCCTGCCAGATCGTCACGCAGTCCAGGCACTGGAAACATTCCTCATAAGCGATCTTGCCATCCCTCGCGATCGATTGGTAGTCGCAGCGGCTGCGACACGTCTGGCACGGCTGGCCGCAGGCTTCGCGGCGCGCTATCCAACCCCAACGGCGCAGCGGATTCAACGCCGCCAGCGCCGCGCCCAGCGGGCAAATATAACGACAGTAGCCGCGGTAGACAAAAACGCTCAGCGCAATACAGCCCACCGCCCACGCAACATACGGCCAGTCGCGCACGAAGTACAGGCTGACCGCCGTCTTGAACGGCTCGACCTCGACCAGCAGCTCGGTCGCCGATGGCGCCGCCCAGATCGACGCAATGATCACCGCCAGCACACCATACTTGATCCACTTCAGCCGACTGTCCCACCGCGGCCGTACGCGTTTATGCCGCACGCCGACCACGCGCATTAACCGGCTGACCAGTTCCTGCAGCGCACCGAACGGACACAGCCAGCCGCAGAAGGTGCCGCGCCCCCAGATCAGCAGCGTGACGAAAACGACCAGCCAGAGGATAACGGTCATCGGGTCCGTCAACAGGAAACGCAGGTCATTACCCGACACCAGCGCATCGAGGGACGACGTAATATTCACGATCGACAGCTGACCCTGAAACAGCCAGCCAATACCGACTAGCGTAAACAGCAGGAAAGGCACACGCACATTGCGCAGCCGACGCGCTGTCACGGTCACGCTGCGCTGTCGTAGCAGCACGATGAACAACGCCACCAGTGCCGCAGCCAGCAGCCCAATCTCCCACCAGCGCTTTTCCCAGGCGTCGAACCAGTCGGAATCGCGCCATGACGCAAGCGTGGCGCGCCAGCCATGGAAGCGATGCACCAGCGTGAAATCAGCATCGACGACCATGGTCGGGAACGGCCCGTAACGGCGCTGCACCCGGGCCTTCAGATCGAATGCACGAGTAACGTCGAGTGGCGTAGCGGCATCGACGATGAAAATGCGGTGTCGCGCACGGCCATCACCGGGGATGTTGACGCCCTCTTCATAACCGAGCTGACGGTACTGCAGCGGCTTGCCGTCCTGCGCCAGCTCGAAAGACAGCGAGCCGCTGCGCATACGCTCAGACAGCGGACCGCTGTCGCTGACCAGGATCGCCTCGCCGCCGCGCAGGTTTGCCTCGACCAGACGCCATCCTTTGTCATCCAGCAGATTGCGCCCCACGTGCGGCAGGCTCACCAGCGCGACATGAAACTGGATCGCCACCTCATCCGGCCGCGATGCAGCCTCAGCGTCGGCGCCGGCCGCACGTGTGCCCTTGAAGGCAGCCTCAATATCAGCGCGTGTCAGCTGCGTGGTGCCGACCATGCTGCGCGACTGCAGCTGCGCCCAGTCGAGCGCCCTCACCTCCGCATCTGAGGCTCGGCGCGTGCGACGTGCAGCTGCCGTACCGGTCGCGCCCGGATTCTCCAGTGCCTCCGGTGCCAGCGCGAGCACGGTCGTCACCGACTGCAGCAGGGTCTTGTCGATCGCACGTGCAGTCACTGTGCCGGACTGCACGCCGCGTAGTACCGCTTGCCGGTCATCGCGGCTGGTCGGTGCCTGAGCGCCACGGATATCGACATGGTGGCGTACCGACAAGCCCGGATATTGCGATGTAAAGTCTGCGAGTTTTTTCGTGCCGCCCTCGGAACGAAACAAGGGCTCGCGATGCTCGAGCAGCCGCACCTCGAGATACTGGCCTTCAGTGTCGATCACGACAAACAGGTCAATCGGCTTGCCGCTGTAGCCGCGCACCGGTTCGATATCAATCGTCTCGAATGCATAGCCGCGCAGCTGCGGCTTCTGGTCAGGATCATTCGCTTCGCGCTGATACAGCGGCCAGACCGGCAGCGTTGTCAGCATGTCGCCAACGAGATAGCGCGCACCCAACGCCTGCTCGACGTCGATCTTGCGCAGCGTGGTCGCACCAACGACGTCGGAAAGCAGCAACAGCAGGCTGCAAAACAGCGCCCGCAACAACAGATTCTTCACTTGTCCCCAGCCGTATTGCTTATGATTTTCAGTGCAATGTACACCAGCGAGACGCGGCTACCCTTTGAATTCCCTTAAGCGCGCTTTGGACGCAGCGAGCGGCGGAGAGAGAAAGACGCTCAGGCCATCGCCATCATCGACTGTGCAGCGATATCGAGCGAGCGCAGTCGCAGCGCAGGATCGTAAACGTCGGATACGAGGATGAATTCATCGGCTTCGGTCAGCTCGGCCAGCTGCATGAAGCCGTCCTGCACCGCCTCCGGTCCACCGATTACGGCCGCTGCAAGGAAATCGTCAATGGCCTCGCGCGCCGGCTCGTCGAGTCGCTCCATGAAGCCATGCACCGGCGGCTGCAAGGACCGGCGGTCGCCGGTGAGAATGCCCAGCACGCGCTGATAAGTGCTGCTGGCAAGGTACTCGGCTTCTTCATCGGTTGGCGCAGCAATCACTGGTACGCCGATAGCGACATACGGCTCGGCCAGTGCGCTGGATGGCCGGAACTCCCTGCGGTATAGCGAGATCGCCTGCATCAGCAAACGCGGTGCGAAGTGCGACGCAAACGCATACGGCAAACCGCGTGCGGCCGCCAGCCGCGCAGAAAACAGGCTGGAGCCGAGCAGCCAGATCGGCACGTTGGTGCCGGCGCCGGGCATCGCAATCACGCGCTGTCCCGGCTGCACCGGACCGAGCAGGTGCTGCAGCTCGGCGACGTCATTCGGAAAATCATCCTCGGTTTCGACCCGGTCACGGCGCAGCGCGCGCATCGTCATTCCATCGGTACCGGGGGCCCGACCGAGCCCGAGATCAATCCGCCCCGGATACAGCTCGGCCAGTGTGCCAAACGCTTCGGCCACCACCAGCGGTGCGTGATTCGGCAACATCACGCCACCCGAGCCGACGCGAATGCGCTGCGTGCCGCCGGCGATATGGCCGACCAGCACCGCCGTCGCCGAACATGCCACGCCATTCAGGTTGTGATGTTCAGCCAGCCAATAGCGGGTAAAGCCCAGCGACTCCGCATGCTGTGCGGTACGCAGCGCGACCGCCAGTGCATCGGCAACCGTGCCGCCTTCGCGCACGGTAACGAGATCCAGCATGGACAGGCGCGGTTGCAGGTTCGGGGAAGACATGGTCTTGACTGATGTCGAGGGTGGCAAGGGTGGCGAGTGTGGCGAACGTGGCGGTGATCGCCACACCGACACAGGTGCGGAGTATAAGCGGGGGCGCAGCTGCCGTACACGCCCCGTACTTGCCCATAGCCGCATCGATGAAGGCAGAACAATCGTCTGCTTCAGCGCAGCAATCATCCGGATCGAAGCCCAGTACAGCCCGATGAGCCGTTCGACCATCGAAGAAAGTATGCGGATTTTCAGCGCGAGCTTATCCACAGCTTTTGGGGATAACTAGGCAAAATTTCCCCGCACCGCGTCGCCAAGGGATTGATTTTTATAGGAGTTGGACACAGCGCATCGGCGCCGGAAAAAAACGTGCAGTTTTCCTGATTGCAATCAAAAGCGCGCTGCAACAATGTCTTACTGGCCACCTAGCCTCGTGTACTCCGCGTCCCGATCACGACCCCGATCACCGACCAAAAGTTCTGATAACTGAATTCAAAACACCAAAGCCGATCGGCTCCGCTACCATGATATTTCATACAATTAACTTAAGGAGCGATCGATGAACATTCGTACCGTACTTATGGCTGCGATAGCGACGTTCTCGCTGACGGGCATCGCCCAGGCGCAGCAGCAGAAGACGACCCTCGGCCTGGACGCGGCAAAGAAAATTGCCGCCGGCTGCGAAGATCGCGCGCGCAAGGAAGGCTGGAACATGATCATTGCGATCGTCGATGACGGCGGCAACCTGAAGTACTTCAGCCGTATGGACAATTCATTCCGCGCCAGTATCGATATCGCGCAACTCAAGGCCAACACCTCGTCCGGCTTCCCGTTCTCCACGCGGCTGATCGGCGATATCGCTCAGCAGCGTGTGCCGGGCATCGTGCATGTGCCGGGTATCGTGACCTTCGCTGGCGGCCTGCCGATTGTGACAGCGAAAGGTGAACACATCGGCGCGATCGGTGTCAGCGGCGCGACCGCCGACCAGGATGAGATCTGCGCGCAGGCAGGCCTGGATGCGGTGAAATCGGAATTAAATCTAAAGTAAATCGGCCGAACACATCGGTCAGAACACATCGGCTGAAACAAAAAACCGGATGCGGGCTTGCGCCGGCATCCGGGTTTTTTTAAAGCGCATCGCTTCGCGCGGAATTACTTGCCCTTCGGCGCGTCAGCCTTTTTTGCTTCCGGTGCTGCGGCCTTGTCGGCACCCTCAGCAGCCTCTTGTTTGTCGTGGCCTTTTGCATGGCCTTTTGCGTGACCTTTGCCGTGGCTCTTGCCGTGGCCTTTCTTCTTGCCACCCGCCTTCGCGTCCTTGCCGGCATCCGCGGCCGACTCAACAGCAGCTGCCGGCGCAGCAGCCGCGTCAGACGTGGCAGCCTGCGCAAATGCAGCAGACGAAGCGATCATCATTGCGGTAATAAGAGCGAGCTTTTTCATTAGGAATCTCCTTTAAACAAAGTTGCTTGGTGGAAAAAACTTATAAACAATAGCACAAGACGATCGTAAATCTGCAACTTCACCCCACCAAATTCGCTGACAAGTTTGAACTATTCAACAGCCCCACCGATTCGCCGGATCGCCTGCATTAGGCATCGATAAGTATCGCTCTGAAATCATTCACATTCGTTAAGGTTGGTCCCGTAATCACCGAATCCCCGAGCGCGCCGAAATAGCTGTGGCCATCGTTATTCGCCAAATACTCGAGCACCGGCATGCCTTTCGCCCACGCGCGCGCCAGCGTGTCCGGGCCGGCAATCGCGCCGGCGATTTCCTCCAGTCCGTCCACACCATCGGTATCGCCCATCAGCGCATGAATGCGCGTATGGCCACCGAGCGCCGCAGCCAGCGACAGCAGGCATTCGACATTGCGCCCGCCGCGACCTTCACCTCGCACGGTCACCGTCGTCTCACCACCTGACAGCAAAACACAGGGTGCAGAAAATGGCTGGCCACGTTCGGCCACCTGCAGCGCCATCGCCGCGAGCACCTTGCCCACATCGCGCGCTTCGCCCTCGATCGCATCACTGAGAATGTGCGCGCGATAGCCCGCCTGCTCAGCCACCGCAGCGGCCGCTTCCAGCGCCATCTGCGGCGTTGCAATCATCCGGACGTCATTGCGCGCGAGCCGCGGATCACCGGGCTTCACTGATTCACCGCGGCCGCTGGCCAGTACCTCGCGCACCTCAGGCGCGAGCGGAATCCGGTAGCGGTCGACGATCGCGAGTGCATCCGCACAGGTGGTCGGGTCCGCCACCGTCGGACCGGACGCAATATCGACCGGATGATCGCCCGGCACGTCCGACAGCAGCAGCGTGATCACGCGCGCCGGATGGCAGGCGGCCGCGAGTCGCCCGCCTTTGATGGCCGAGAGGTGCCGGCGCACGCAATTCATTTCGCTGATGGTCGCGCCGGACGCCAGCAATGCGCGGTTCACCGCCTGCTTGTGCTCCAGCGTGAGCCCGTCGATCGGCAGCGGCATCAGTGCCGAGCCGCCACCCGAGATCAGACACAGCACCACATCGTCGGCCGTGAGTCCGGCAACGAAATCCATCATCCGCTGCGCGGCAGACAGGCCGGCCGCATCGGGTACCGGATGCGCGGCTTCGACGATCTCGATGCGTTCGCACGGCACGTTGTAGCCATAACGCGTAATCACCAGTCCCGTCAGCGGACCGTCCCACGCATCCTCAACGGCCCGCGCCATCGCAGCCGATGCCTTGCCCGCACCGATCAATACAAGGCGGCCTTTGCCGAGCTCCGCGCGCGTCGGCAATTGCGGCGGCACGCACAGCGACGGCTGCGCAGATGCAATGGCCGCATCGAACATACGCCGCAGCAGCGCGGCCTGTGGGGTCGCGCTCATTGGGGTCGCGCTCATTGGGGTCGCGCTCATTGGGGTCGCGCTCATTGGGGTCGCGCTCATTGCGGTCGCGCTCATTGCGGTTTCTCTATCTCGAAATTGGCCATGTTCTCCAGCGCCTTCACCATCGCCGAATGATCCCAGGCCTTGCCACCGTGTGCGACGCATGAACTGAACAGCTGCTGCGCGCTCGCCGTATTCGGCAACGACAGGCCGAGTGCCCGCGCAGCGGTCAATGCGAGATTCAGGTCCTTCTGGTGCAGCTCGATACGGAAGCCGGGGTCGAAGGTGCGCCTGATCATCCGCTCGCCATGCACCTCGAGGATCTTCGACGACGCAAAGCCGCCCATCAGCGCCTGCCGCACTTTCGCCGGATCGGCGCCATTGCGCGCAGCGAACAGCAATGCCTCCGCCACGGCTTCAATATTCAGCGCGACGATTATCTGGTTCGCGACCTTCGCAGTCTGTCCGTCGCCATTGCCGCCGACGAGCGTGATGTTCTTGCCCATCAGCTCAAACAGCGGTTTGACTTTGTCGAACGCCGCGTCGCTACCGCCGACCATGATGGTCAGCGTCGCATTCTTCGCGCCGACCTCGCCGCCGGATACCGGCGCATCAAGATAGTCGCAGCCAAGCGCGTTGATGCGTTGCGCGAATTCTTTGGTAGCGATCGGCGAAATCGAACTCATGTCGACCACGATCTTGCCCTTGGCCAGACCAGCGGCCAGACCAGCGGCCACGCCATGTTCACCGAAGAGCACCTTTTCCACGTCCGGCGTATCCGGCAGCATCGTGAAAATGATGTCGGCCTGCTGCGCGACTTCAGTCGCATTCGCGCAGACCTGCGCGCCGTCCTGCAGCAGGTAGTCCGCCGTCTTGCTGCGCGTATGCGTAAACAGCGGATGGCCTGCCTTCAGCAGATGATGTGCCATCGGCGCACCCATGATGCCCAGGCCGATGAATCCCAGTTTCATGCTCATTACTTATCTCCGATACGTCGCTTGTGTCTCTTAGTGCCTCTCACAACACGTCGCTGGCCAGGCGGCGCAACGACGCTAGCGGCGTTTTTTTGAAGGCATTTATGCGGATTTCACCAGCGACTTCAACCAGCCCAGCCCCGCTTCCGTCTGCGCGGCCGGCTTGTACTCGGCGCCGATGTGGCCGGTGTAGCCAACCTCGTCGAGGAAGGCGAACAGGAAAGGGAAATTGATCTCGCCTGTGCCCGGCTCATTGCGTCCCGGATTATCCGCGATCTGGATATGGCCGATGCGTGAAAGGTTTTTGCGTATCGTGCCGGCCAGCTCACCCTCCATACGCTGTGCATGGTAGATGTCGTACTGCACGAAGGCATTGTCGGCGCCCGCCTCGTCCAGTACCGACAGCGCCTTCGCTGTGCTGTTCAGCCAGAAGCCGGGAATATCGTAATTGTTGATCGGCTCGATCAGCAGCTGGATGCCGACGCGCTTCAGCTCGGCGGCGGCATAGCGGATGTTGGCGACGAAGGTCTTGCGTACGTCATCGTCAGACACGCCGGCCGGCGGCTTGCCGGCCAGGCAGTTGATCCGTGGTACGCCGAGTACTGTCGCATACGAAATCGCCTTCGCGACGCCGGCGCGGAACTCATCGGCGCGCGCCGGATCGCAGGCAATACCCCGGTCGCCGGCATTCCAGTCGCCGGCCGGCAGGTTGTGCAGCACCATCTGCAGCTTGTTGGCGTCCAGCAGCGACTTCACCTCGACAGCCGACAGCTCGTACGGGAATTGACATTCGACCGCATCGAAGCCGGCCTGCGCGGCGCGTGCAAAACGCTCTGCGAAGGGCACCTCAGTAAACAGCATCGACAGGTTGGCCGCAAATTGGGGCATGGATTCTCCTCTGAATTTTTTATGCCGGCCTGTGCTGGCCGGGGATACGTCGATGATCTTGCGGCCACCGCCGGGACCGCCTAGTGAGCGAAGCGCGCCACCAGCCACGGTATCAGCACCGCGCCAAGTACGCCATGCATGCCCATCCCGAGACTCGCATAGGTACCCGCTTCCGGATGCACGCTGAATGCGCGCGAGGTGCCGATGCCATGCGAAGCAACGCCGAGCGCAAAGCCGCGCTGCCACCACTGCCGCATACGCAACGCATCCATTACGAAGCGCCCGAGGATGGCACCCAGGATGCCGGTCGACAGCGCATACACGGCTGTCAATGTCGGCGACACCTGAATGCGCTCGGCAATACCCATCGCAATCGGCGCAGTCACGGACTTCGCATAGAGCCCGCCGATCAGCGCGGCATCCAGTCCGAACAGATGCGCGGCAGCGAGCGCGGTGGCCACCGAGGTGACACCGCCGGCCAGCAGCACACCGAGCAGCAGGCCGAAGCGTCCGCGTAGCGAATTCCAGCTTTTGTAGATCGGTATGGCCAGTGAAACGGTTGCGGTGCCGAGCATGAAGTGCACGAACTGCGCACCTTCGAAATACTTTTCATAAGGGACCTCGAGCAAGCTGACGACCGATGCGACGATCAGCACTGCAATCAGCACCGGATTGGCGACCGGGTTGCGCTGACTACGCTCATACAGTGTCAGCCCCAGCCAGTACGCAGACAGCGTCAGCACCAGCGCGAACAGCGGGTTGCCGGACAGGTAAACCCAGATCTCGGCGATGTGCGGCAGATTAGCCTTCACGCTTCTCTCCCGCGATCAGTTTCAGCAGACCGCCCGTGACGGCAATCGTCGAGATCACGCTGATCAGCAGCGTGCCGACCACGGCCCATGCATTCGCCTTCAGAATGGGCAGGTAGAGCAGCACACCGACCGAGGCCGGTATGAACAGCAGGCCGAGGTGTTGAAGAATGCCGCTGCCGACACTGTCGATATCCGACGGCAGCCTGCGCACCGCCAGCAGGAAAACCAGCAGCAGCACCAAACCGATCACGGGGCCGGGAATGAAGGGAATCGCGAAGTTGGAAACCAACTCGCCGAGTGCCTGGAACAGGAATAGTTTGACGAGGCCAGAGATCAAGATCGTGTCGCGCTGAAGTGATAAAAATCGCAAGAGGCAACCATAGCAGAGTTTGCTGGCCCGGCGACCGTCGCTGGCACCGTCATCGATCGATTATCCCGGGCTTCAGGCGCCAAATCAGCAACCAGATCAGCAACCAAATCAACCACCACCTTCAGCAGCCAAATCAGCCACCGATAAACGCCAGCATCTCCTGCGCCACTCGCTGCCCCGCCTCGCGCTGCGGAAAATGCCCTATCCCGTCCAGCACCACGCGGCTGTACGCTGCGCTGAACCACGGCTCCTTGTTCGCCGACGTCGCCACCGGGTTCACGTGATCGTCCTTGCCGTGAATGATCAGCGTCGGCGTCGCAATCACCGGCAACGGCTTGAGCGCGGCGATATCGCCCGCATACGCCGGGTCACCCGGGACGAAGCCCCAGCGATGGCGATACGAATGCAGCGTGATGTCGATCCAGTCCGGGTTGTCGAATGCCTGCGCCGTCGCCGCAAACTCGGCCTCGTCGTACCAGCCCGGCGGCGACCAGGTTTCCCACATCGTGCGGGCAAAAGCCTTCGGGTTCTCACGCACCGTGCGCTCGCCTAACGGCGTGGCCATGAACCAGTGATACCAGTAGCAGCGCGCCTGCTCCAGCGCGATCGGCTGCGACGGGTCATTGGTTCCGTAGCCCACCGACACCGATACCAGATGCGATGCCAGCTCCGGCGCGAGTCCGCCGGCGTTCAGCACGGCGCGTGCGCCCCAGTCATGGCCGGCCAGTACCGGCTTGTCGAGCTTGAGCGCCTGCACAAAGTCGATCAGGTCGCGCCCCAGCGCGACCAGCTCGCCGCTGCGCGGGGTGTCGGCATCAAGAAAGCGCGTGCCGCCAAAACCGCGCAGCGATGGTGCCAGCACACGGTAACCGGCTTGCGCCAGCGTTGCCGCGACCGGCAACCAGGTACGTACGGAATCCGGCCAGCCGTGTACCAGTACGATCGTCCGGCGGCCAGTCGGATTCCACTCGAGGTATTCCACATCGAGGCGCGGGATACGCACGGACTTCTTATCAAATTGAGTCATTGCTGTCGGGCCCGGCGGGCCGCTCCTTCCGTGTCGTCGGTATGATGAAGATCATTCTCGAAGAATTCACTTGCGCCGGCGTTCCGAATTTGGAAAGCGTGCATTCGACGAGATCACCGGCTTCCCTGCAGGCTGGCGCCGGATCGGTTAAATTTCGCTACCTTTCAACAGACGCCGGCTGCTGCCCCCGGGCTATCCGCCGTGCCGTCGCCATCCAAGTATCCGAATCCCTGATGAATTCCGTCCTGTTCCCATCCTCTGCCGTTGCGGTCGACCCCGCGAACTCGCTGCGCCGCTGGCCGGAGCCCGTCGAGGTCGCCCACCTGCCCGGTTCGCTGCCGATGGGCGGCGTGGTACCGCTGACTCCGGTGTTCTCCTTTGCGACAGCGGCCGCTGCACTCGTGCTGCCGGCCGACCATGGCCGCACACCGCGCCGAACCGATATCGAGCTCGGCGGCCTGCTCGCCTTCACGATCGACGATGTACTGACCGCGGACGAGGCTGACCTGATCGTCGAGGCCAGCGAGCGCTTCGGCTATCGCGATGAAGCGCCCGGCATTGCAACGCCGCCGGGCATGCGCATGAACAAGGCAGTGCACTGGGTCGCGGATGACAGCATGCTCGATCCGGTGTTTGAGCGCATCGCTCACCTGCTGCCAGGCGCCATTGACGGCGCAACGCTGTACCCGGCACTGAGCCGGCGCATCAACATGTACCGCTACGACAGCGGCGACGTTTTCAACCTGCACACTGACGGCGACTGGCCCGGCTACAGCCTGTCGGCCGACCGGCAGGACATGGTGGAATGGCCGGGCCTGCGCTCCTGCCTGTCGATGCTGCTCTACCTGAATGGCCCGGAAGATGGCGTGCAAGGCGGCAGCACGCGGCTGTATCGCCCTGATCGCGGCCATGTGGACGTGACGCCGGTGAAGGGCTCGGCGCTGTTCTTCCGGCACGGCTTCGGACCGAAGAGTGTCCTGCACGAGGGACGGCAGGTGATCGGCGACGTACCGAAGTACGTCGCGCGCATCAATGTGATGTACGACTTCCGCTGAGCTCGGGTTTGAGCTCGGGTTTGAGCTCGGGTTTGAGCTCGGGTCTGAGCCCGGGTCTGAGCCCGGGTCTGAGCCTGCGCGGCCTCAGGATGCCAGCGGCGACGCTGCCGGCCTTACAGTGAACTGACAAACGCGAGCAGCGCTTCCCTGTCCTCGCGCGTCATCCGCGCGTAGGCGTCGCGTGCGCGCTTCGCATCGCCGCCGTGCCACAGGATCGCTTCCTGCACATTGCGCGCGCGGCCGTCATGCAGCAGCGCGGTACTGCCGTTCACGCGCGCCGACAGGCCAATGCCCCACAGAGGCGCCGTACGCCATTCGCGGCCGCCGGCAGCAAAATCCGGCCGGCCGTCGGCCAGTGCGTCCCCCATGTCGTGCAGCAGCAGATCGGTATACGCATTGAAGTGGTGTCCTTCCAGCGCTGGCAGCGGCGCATAGCGGCCCACTTTCATCTCGGGCACATGGCAGACGCTGCAGTAGGCTTCGCGGAACAGCCTGGCACCGCGCTGCACCAGCGGATGATCTGCGTGACGCTGCGATGGCGCGTCACCGCCGGCCATGAACAGGGTCACGGCCTTCCAGGCGGCGTCAGTGAGCTCGGGCCCGCCTTTCTTGTAGCCGACATTCAGGCAATCGACTTGGGTGCCGGTGCAGTCATCGTCCGGATAGAGCGAGCTGGTGATCCCCATGTCGCCGAGGTGTGCGGCAGCGACCTGCTGGCTGAGCGATGGCTGATTCGCTTTCCAGCCGAAGCGGCCGAGGCGCTTGCGTCCGGTGCTGTCGTCATTGACGTAATTCGGCCTGCCATTGAAACCGAGCGCCTTCTGTGCTTCGGCAATCGCCAGAACATCGGCCTCCGAGACCGCATCGAGATAACCCATGCCGACCAGTGCCGGCGTATTGCGCAGCGAGGTCATCACCTGCGCATCGAGTTCACCGAAGCGGGCATGGCGCACAGTCACCAGCGGACGGCGTAGCGGCACCTCGGTGCCGTCGGCCAGCACCGTCTTCTCATTCACCCATTCGATAGCCAACTCCGCTTCGCCGGCCGCCGGCTCAGTCGTCGGCCCAAAGATGCTGAACGGCTGCAGCTGCGCGTCATACGCGGGGTGCGGCTCTGCCTCTCCCGCACGACGGTGATGCGGCACCGACAGACGCAGCAATTGCTGAAACACCGGCCTGCCGGACTGCTCATCAACACTGCCACGGCCGAAGTTCACATGGCAGCCGGTACAGGCATTGGCATGAAAGTACGGACCGAGTCCCCATTCGCCATCGGCGCGCGGAAAGACCGTCCACGGCGAGCGGAACTGCTTCATGCCGGCATCGAAGAGCCGCATCTGCGCAGCGTCCAGCCCCTCCACCGGCTGCGCGTAGAGCATGTCATCGGCGACGCACTGTCGCGTGACCGGATTCCAGAAGCAGCCATTGTCCTGTGCATCCGGCGCCCCGCCGGCCGCCGGCCGTGCGAGCAGCACCGCGCAGACGGCCACGCGCGACATCCAGCGGATCAGGCCTGCCGATGCCATGCTGCTCACTCCCCCGTGCAAAACAAGGCGGTTACTTCCACAACGCGCATTTCGACTCCGATTTCGGAATGAAGGCCTGATCACCCGGAATCACCTGCACCGGCTTGTAGTAGTCCCATGGGTACTTCGACTCACCCGGCGCCTTCACCTGCATCAGCGTGAAGTCATGCACCATGCGGCCGTCCGGCCGGATTTCGCCGTTCTTTGCGAACATGTCATTGACCCGGGTGGACTTCATTTTGGCCATGACCTTGTCGCCGTCGTCCGTGCCAGTGGCCTTCACCGCATTCAGGTAAAACGCGGCCGCCGAGTAATCGCCGGCATGCAGCATCGACGGTGCCTTCTTGTTGCGGGCCATGAATTTCTTTGCCCATGCACGCGTCTCGTCGTTGGTATCCCAGTACCAGCCGTCGGTCAGGTACATGCCCTGCGTGAGGTTAAGGCCGACCGCGTGTACGTCGTTGATGTACATGAGCAGACCGGCCAGCTTCATCTTTTTCGTAATGCCGAACTCGTTCGCTGCCTTGATCGCATTCACCGTATCGCCACCGCCGTTCGCCAGACCCAGCACCTGCGCCTTCGACGCCTGTGCCTGCAGCAGGAAAGACGAGAAATCCGAAGCCGCCAGCGGATGGCGCACCGCGCCCAGCACGCGCCCGCCCTGCGCCTTCACGATGTATGACGCATCGTTTTCCAGCGACAGGCCGAAGACATAGTCCGCGGTCAGAAAGTACCAGTCCTTGTAACCCTGCTTGACCATCGCGTTGGCCAGCGTGCGCGCGACGGCTGCGGTGTCGTACGCATAGTGGATGGTGTAAGGCGTGCATTCTTCATTGGTCAGTCGCGTGGTGCCCGGGCCGATCGCGATGAACGGCTTCTTCTTCTCCGCCGCGATCTTCGACATCGCCAGGTTGGCTGAGGAGTTGGTACCGCCGATCAACATGTCCAGACCCTGCTGGTCGAACCATTCGCGCGACTTGCTTGCCGCGATGTCGGCCTTGTTCTGGTGGTCGGCGGCGAGGAATTCGATCTTCTTGCCGTTGATGCTGCCGCCGAAGTCGGCAATGGCCATCTTGATCGCGTCGGCGCCCGCCGGGCCGTCAACATCCGCATAAACCCCGGACATGTCGGTCATGAAGCCGATTCGGATCACGTCGCCGCTGTACTGCGCGTGCGCGCCCTGCGCCGCTGCCAGCGCCAGCGCGCCGGCGCCCAACCGCATCCACTGCTGCTTTTTCATCGGGGTCTCCTTGTGTTTGTTATAGTTCGGGCCGCCCTGCCCGGCCGCGCTGCCTGACCAGACACCTGCGGCTGATTGTGCGCCATCCCGTGTTCCCTGCGGAATTGGAATTTTGAAAGGGATGTTTTTCATTTTTGAATCCCGCACTGCAGCATGCGTGGCAGACTCCGTGCTGCCGCCCACCGGGCTGACCCCGGACCCGACGGTCCGGACATCGTTTTTACGTAAAAAGGAAACCTCATGGCTGTAAACAGAGACGTCGTCGTCGTCGGTGCCGTACGTACCGCGATCGGCACCTTCGGCGGTGCGCTGAAGGACATTCCCGCCTCCGATCTGGCGACCCTTGCCGTCAAGGCTGCGTTCGAGCGCGCCGGTGTCGAAGCCGCTTCGGCCCAGCAGATCGTGCTCGGCAATGTGATCCAGTGTGAACCGCGTGACCTGTATGTCTCGCGCGTGGCCGGCATCCAGGCGGGCATGGCGAAGGAATCGGCAGCACTGACGCTGAACCGCCTGTGCGGCTCGGGCCTGCAGGCCATCATCACCGCAGCCAATGCAGTCCAGCTCGGTGACGCCGATGTCGCCGTCGGCGGTGGCGTGGAAACCATGAGCCGTGCACCGTACAACGCCGCCATGGCGCGCTGGGGCGCGCGCATGGGCGACGCTGCGATGATCGACATGATGCTGGGCGCACTGAACGACCCGTTCGGTGCCGGCCACATGGGCATCACCGCCGAGAACGTCGCCAAGCTCTACAACATCACGCGTGCCGAGCAGGATGCCTTTGCCGCTGACAGCCAGCGCAAGGCACTGGCTGCTATCGAAGCCGGTTATTTCAAATCGCAGATCGTTCCGGTCGAGCTGAAGAGTCGCAAGGGCGTGACCCTGTTCGACACCGACGAACACCCGAAGGCCGGTACGACGGTCGAATCGCTGTCGGCGCTGAAGCCGGCCTTCCTGCGCGAGAACGGCACCGTCACCGCCGGCAATGCGTCCGGCCTGAACGATGGCGCGGCGGCCTGCGTGCTGATGGAAGCCGGTGCAGCGCAACGCGCCGGCCGCACGCCGCTGGCACGACTGGTGTCCTATGCGGTTGCCGGTGTCGACCCGTCGATCATGGGCACCGGTCCGATTCCGGCGGTGAAGCTCGCGCTGCAACGCGCGGGACTCTCGCTGGACCAGATGGACGTGATCGAATCGAACGAAGCCTTCGCCGCGCAGTCGCTCGGCGTCTGCCGTGGTCTCGACCTTGATCCGGCGCGCACCAACCCGAATGGCGGCGCGATTGCACTCGGCCATCCGCTCGGCGCATCCGGCGCGATCATCACGGTCAAGTGCCTGTATGAACTGATGCGCACGCAAAAGCGCTACGGCCTGGTGACGATGTGCATCGGCGGTGGCCAGGGCATTGCAGCCATATTCGAGCGGCTGTGATCAGGGAGCGATAAACCTACGAGGTCAACATACGCGGCAAAACACACGCAGCAAACACTCAAACGCCCGGGACTCCCCGGGCGTTTTTTTCGTCGGTCTCGAATCCAGGCCAGAGCGTCAGCGCGTCTTTTGATCCGCCGCGCACATTCCCGGTCCCGTTTCTGTTGCGGAACCATCGATCATGCCAATGCACTGATGCGTACTTTCCACCAGTGCCAAAAGGACGATGATGCGACCGATCTTCAATTCACACTCTGGAGTTCCTGAATTCCCGACCAGTCAAGATGCGCCACCTCGCAAGACCTTCATGGGGCGAGAGTTACCGACGGCGGATGTACCACTGCAAAGAACATCGGAGGCCTACCACAATTTGGTTGAACGATCGGTGGAAAGAATGGGATGGCGCAGAGACCTCTACCTCGATTACATGCTCCTGGGGCTCTACCCTGCAGGACCTTTTGACAGCAGTCCGGCAGGTGCAGACAACACGAGGAAGATGAGCTTCCTGATCAACTGTCTGGCCAACAGCGGTCAGTTTACGGCGCTGAACGAATTGATCCAACGCTGCGAACCTCTGGCGATCGTACCCGTTAATCTGAGCCTATTCTCGTCACATCAACTGACCCGATTTCTTGCCCGTGTAAGCATTCATCAACCGGCGCTTGCTGCGCTGGAAATTTCAGGCCTTCGACATGAAGAAGATCAGCGGGAAATCGAGGCCAGAGCAAGCGCACTGGCAGACTTCATTTCCCGCAGCACCTGTCTGAAAGCATTCAACTTCTTTCTGCTCTCCAGTGAATACAGCCTTCTGGTCATCGGCGCCATTGTCAACGCCAGTTATCTTGAAACACTGCATATTGGTTACGGCGCTGAATTCTCCGGCGAAGCATGCGACAAGCTTCAAGGGGTGATCAGAAACAGCGAGCGACTCAAAGCCGTCAGCTTGTCCAGCGTGCAGGTATCGGAAGAACAGATGCTGGAAATCCTGCGCGCATTACGTAGCTGCTCGCAGCCCGAGAGCATCACGCTGGACCAATGGAATTTTTCGAATCTGGAAAACCTGACTGAGTTAAGCCAGCTGATCGAAAAATCAACCTCCCTGAAACATCTCACCTTTACCCAAAATGGCAGGCATCTGGAGGACGGACACTGTCCCGCCATGGATGCCATCGCCGCCGGGTTGTCTGAGAATACTTCGCTTCACTCAGTCAGCGTGATGATCGCGCAGGGGAGCAAGATCAAAATCGATCATCTGCTCGGTGTCATTGAGGCCGCAAAGCGGCATCCCTGCATCCGTCAACTGTCGCTGCACGATCAGCACCGCTACCTTCTGCCAGTCACACGCGCATTGGCAGGCCTGGTTGAAAAAAACAAGGGCATCGTTGATGTCGACATCGACAGTGCCAAATTAGGCGAGCGATACCTGAGGTTTTTTGATGAGGTGATGGAAAACTGGCAAAAGAAAAATCCGGGGGATCATGGTCAAATCCCGCAATCGACTGACGAGATGCTCTTCGAAATGGAGAAGCTGTGCGTCTTGATTGAAGAGAAAACAGCACGCAACAAGGCGATCGCCAGCGGCGACCTGGCGAAGATCTTCAGCAATGCGTTCTTCCCCTCGCCGGGCGCGCCTTGGGGCTCCAACCATATCAGCGAACCCGGGCTGCCTCTGACCGAAGAGATCCTGTCGTTCTCGCCCAACCTTCCCAACTTCTTCAACACGATGGTTGAGGTCGCACTGAGCATCGATGAAACCGCCAAACTGGAGCAAGCACAGGCAGAGGACACCCGGCATAACGAAACCACGAATGACCAGACCATCGAGCTTCGCCACACCACGCGCGATGATGCGAAGCCGAATGCAAACAGCTAATCGTCAGGCTGAATGACGGATTCCGGCACATGCCGGAATCTCCATTCACCGGATCACCTCACAGCGCACACTCCACCGTCACCGCCGCCAGCAAATCCGGCAACAACTTTGGATCCAGGCTGATCAGGAACCCTCTTCTGCCGCCGTTGATGTAGATACGCGGCAGATCCAGAATCGACTTCTCGACATACACCGGCATCCGCTTGCGTACGCCAAATGGTGACGTACCACCGACGAGATAGCCCGTATGCCGATTCGCCTCATCCGGCTCGCAAGGCTCAACGGACTTGCAGCCTATCTGGCGTGCGAGGTTCTTTGTCGATACCTTGCAATCGCCATGCATCAGGATGATCAGCGGCTTTTTCTGTTCGTCGCGCATGATCAGCGTTTTCACAACCTGATGCTCTTCCACCCCCAGCTGCCGTGCCGACTCGCTGGTGCCACCATGCTCGACATAGTCATACGGATGCCGGTCGAAAGCGATCTTGCGCTGCGAAAGAAATTGCGTCGCCGGCGTTTCAGAAACGTGCTTGTTCATGGCAATGATTGTCGTTGCATGACAAAGCGGTTCAGGCAGTCAGCCGCTGTCGCAGCTCGCCCTTCACCACTTTGCCGTAATTATTCTTCGGCAGTGCTTCGACCAGATGCCATTCGCGCGGCCGCTTGAAGCGAGCGAGATGCTCAAGCACCAGCTGCTCCAGCTCGGCAACCATGATTACTGCACCCTCAGCCGGCACCACGAAAGCGACCGGCAGCTCGCCCCACTCCGCATCGGGTCTGCCCACCACCGCGCATTCGAGCACACGCGGGTCGCGCAGCAGGATGTCTTCGATCTCTCGCGGATAGACATTGCTGCCGCCGCTGATGATCATGTCCTTCGAGCGGTCGTGCAGCGTCAGCAGCCCGTCTTCGCGCAATGCGCCGAGATCGCCGGTATACAGCCAGCCATCCTTCAGCGCCGCGCTCGTGGCCACCTCATCGCGCCAGTAGCCCGCCATCAGCGCCGGACTGCGCGTGACGATCTCGCCGACCTGGCCGACCGGCAGTGGCTTGCCATCGCTTCCGACCACGGCGACGTCCACACCGGTGCGCGCGTAACCGCATGATGCCAGCACGCGCTGCCGCTCCTGCGAATCAGCAACCACATGGCGTGCCTGCGCCAGCCCGGTGATGGTCATCGGCGATTCGCCCTGCCCGTACAGCTGATACAGCTTCGGCCCCAGCAGCGCCAGCGCCTTCTGCAAATCAGCCACGTACATCGGCGCACCGCCGTAGACGACGAATTTCAGCTTCGCGAAACGCTCGGGCGTGGCCTGCGGATGGTTCACGATGCGCATCACCATCGTTGGCGCGGCGAAGAAGCTGCAGCCATCGAATGCTTCTATGGCCGCGATCAGTCGCTCCGGATCGAATTGCGGCAGTACTTGCTGACGGCCGCCGGCAAACAGATGCGGCAACGCGTACAGGCCGGCGCCGTGTGACAGCGGCGCTGCATGCAACTGTGTGTCGCCTGCGGACGGCCGGCCGATGTCGGCGTCATACGCAGCGCACATGAATTCGAGATTGCGGTGAGACAGCATTGCCCCTTTCGGGCGACCCGTCGTGCCGCTGGTGTAGAACAACCAGGCCAGTGCATCGTCAGCGACTGGTAGCAGGGGGGATGGCGGCGCGTCCAACAGGCTTGCGTACGCCGGCTGATCTGCCGACAGCACTGCGCAGTCGGGTAATTCATTTAATGCGGCTGCAATGTCGGGATAGCGATCGGAGAGCAAGGCAAGCCGCGCGCCGGAATTCGATGCGATATGCTGCACCTCCTTCGGATGCAGCCTTGCATTGACGGGCACCGCCACCAGCCCGCGCTGCCAGCAGGCGAAGAGGATCTCGAAGAATTCGCTGCGGTTCTCCATCAGCAGCAGCACGCGGTCGCCGGCCTGCAGCCGGTAGGCGTCGTGCAGACCCTGCGCGAGCCGCGCGGCACGGTCATAAAACTGGCTGAAACTCCACGCGTTGCGTTCGTCGTCCACTGCAATAGCATCCGGCGTACGCTCGACCTGCGCGAGCAAACGGGCAGCAAGGCTCATGTCGCGTCTCGACCCGGGGTGTTGATCATCCCGGCGCAGCCATCCGCATGGCGCGACGCCGCGCCAGCCACATCAGCGCCATGCCAGTGGCCAGCACCGGCGCTACCGACCCGAAATTCAGCCAGCGCCAGCCTTGTTCAACCACCAGCGCACCGGACGCAAACGAGCTCGCCGCCATCGTCGCAAACACGAAGAAATTCAGCGTACCCTGCGCGCGGTCTTTTTCTTCGGGACGATACGCATCGAGCGACAGCGTCGTGCTCCCGGTGAACAGGAAATTCCAGCCGACGCCGAGCATGAATAGCGCCACCGTGTAGTGATGCAGCGATTCGCCTGACAGCGCTACCGCTATACACGCAAGGAACAGCAGCACACCGACTGACATGATCTTCAGCGCGCCGAAGCGCCGGATCAGGTGGCCCGTGACAAAACCGGGTGCGAACATGCCGATCACATGCCATTCAAGTACCAGCGCGACATCGCCAAACGGCATGCCGCAGGCATCCATCGCCAGCGGTGTGGCGGCCATCAGCAAATTCATCACACCATAACTGGCAGCAGCAGCGATGGCCGCCACCAGAAAAACCGGTTCCCGCAACAGCTCGCGTACCGACCGGCCCTGCGCGCTTTGCTCAGCGCGCAGCGGCACCGGCGGGAAAACGATGCACGCGACCAGCACCATCGACAGCACTGCCAGTAATGCGAGCGCAAGATAGGCACCGACGAAAGGCATGCCGAACGCATGACGCGTGTGGTTGGCAAGATTAGGACCGACCACGGCGCCGAGCAGACCGCCGGCCATCACCAGCGACACTGCCTTCTCTCGCTGGTCCGGCGCGCAAAGCTCTGCAGCAGCGAAACGGTACAGATGCGCATTCGCCGCATAGAAGCCGGCCACCACCGTTGCGGCAACCAGCCACCAGAACTGGCCGGCCGCGATAGCGAAAGCACTGAGCAGGCTCGCACCCAGTGCGACCAGCAGTCCGACCTGGAACGAGCGCTTGCGGCCCCAGCGCGCCTGCGTACGCGCAACGAGCCCGGTGGAGAGCGCGCTGCCGACCACATACCCCATTACGGGCAAGGTCGCCATCCATGCATGCGGCGCAAGCCGCAGCCCGACCAGCCCGTTGATTGCAATCAGCGCGACATTATTCGCAAGGAAAAGTCCTTGCGCCCCCGCGAGTAGCCACAGATTGGCGTTCATGGTGCTGCGTCGCCGGGTTGCCGGTGTTGATCGCGTCTGCCGTGCCCACAGTGCCCACAGTGCCTGCAGTGCTTACCGCGCTTGCCCGGTTGACCGCGATGGCCGCGCATCACTGGCCCGCGCCGGCCCTGGCCGCGCGGGCGGCGCTGTTCTTCGCGGCTCGCGCAGCGACTACCGCATTCCGGTGCTCCGTCACCATCCGGCGTATGCGCAGATTAAGCATGTCCGCTGCGTTAGGACTGTCAGCCGCGGCCTGAGAATCGTCGCCGCGGCAAGCCTGCCAGATCGCACTTGCGACATCGCCCACCGGTGTGACGCCATCGTCATAGCGTTCAATGCTATTGCCGACGCAAGCCGACAGCTCCGCATTGCTGATGCGTTGTACAGCGGCTTTGTCCGCGCTGTCAGCGGCGTTTGCGTGAGTGGCGACTGCCAGCAGCAGGATCGCTGCGGTCTGTTTCAGAGATTGGGTCATTGTGGATTACCGGATCCAGCCGGCGAATGAAGTCATGTAAACCCGCCAGGTGCGCGGAACGAGATCAACGAGCAAAATAAACGAACAAGATAAACGAACAACACAGCCGGCGAAATTATAGCCATCGAATCGGACCCATAACGCATGCCGCAGCCGTGGCGCATGCGATATTTACCCAACAGGCCGGTTAGAATCATGTGAACTGCTTCCTCCATGCAGCCTGACCAGGCTGTCCCACTCATGCACGAACTCCTGCCTGCCGATACCGCCGTCGCGCTTGCGACAGCATTAGGCATCGGCCTGCTAATCGGTGCCGAACGCGAGCGGCGCAAAGGCAGTGGCCCCGGCCGCGATGCGGCGGGTATACGCACCTTCAGCATCGTTGGCTTGATGGGTGCAGTCGTGCAGCTGCTGGGCTCAACGGTGCTCACGGCCGTCGTCGTCGGACTGGTCGGCCTGCATGCGCTGCAGTCTTACCGGCGCAGCAATCGCAACGATCCCGGCCTGACCACCGAAATCGCGCTGATCCTGACTTGCGTACTGGGCGTGATGGCCGTGCCGGCGCCGGCCGTCTCGGCAGCTGCCGGCATTGCACTCGCCGCGCTGCTGGTGTCGCGAGATTACCTGCATGGCTTCGTGAAGAAAGTGCTGACCGAGCAGGAGCTGAATGACGTGATCCTGCTGGGCGCGATCGTGCTGGTCGTGATGCCGCTCGCACCGGACCATTTTCTCGGGCCGATGGATGCGATCAATCCGCGTCAGGTGATGATGTTCATCGTGCTGGTCATGCTGATCGGCGCAATGGGCCACATTGCCATGCGCATTCCGGGGCAAAGACAGGGCCTGCTGGTCGCCGGCTTCGCGGCGGGCTTCATCTCCAGTACCGCGACCGTGTATCAGATGGCGCAGCTGTCAAAGCAAGGAACGCAGGCGGATGACCGGCCGGTGATGGCCGCCGTGATCTCCTGCGCCTCGACTTATATCCAGCTGGCCTTGCTGGTGCTATCGGTGTCGCCGCGGCTACTGGTAACACTGCTGCCGTCCATGGTAGCGGGCATGGCCGTCATTCTGGCGCAGGTAGCGCTGCTGTCACGCATGCAGCGCGGTGAGGCCACAGCGCCCGCAATGCCGCAGCCCGGCGGACATGCGTTCTCGCTGAAAATGAGCTTCGGGCTCGCCGGCGCCATCGTGCTGGTGACCCTGCTGGCGACCTTCCTGCACCAGCAGTTCGGTGCCAGCGGCGCACTGGCCGGCGCGGCCGCGGCAGGTCTGGCCGATACGCATTCCGCGACGGCGTCGCTGCTAAACCTCGCCAGCCACAACGTGCTGTCGATGGAAGAGGCGCGCACCGGCATCCTTGCCGCGTTTACGTCGAATGCACTGACCAAGGGAGTCGCAGCCGTCGTCGGCGGCACGCGCGACTATGCGATGAAATTCGTTGGTGGTTTGCTGCTGATGCTGGCGGGTACCTGGGCGGGGCTGCTGTTCTGGTGACAGGCTATCAAGGGGTCGCATGAGGTCAGTGGCATCGGCTCTGAGCACGATGCTGCTGCGCAGTGAGCAGCGGATAGCTCAATATGCCGCACCCTGCCCGGTTGCCGCCGATGCCTTGAATTTCTCCGCAAGGCTGACTGCTGCATTGCGCAACAACAGCGTATCCACCCCCACCTGCAGAAAACACGCGCCCAGCGCCTGATAGCGGGCGGCTGTGTCGGTATCGGTGGCCAGCGCGCCGGCTGCTTTGCCGGAGGCGACGATCTTTTTAATCGCTTCTTCAATCGCCTGCTTCACCTCGGGGTGCCCGGGCTGGCCGAGATAACCCATCGACGCGGCCAGGTCAGCCGGCCCGATAAATACCGCATCCACCCCCTCCACCGCGACGATCTCATCCAGCGCCGCGAGTGCACGCACTGTTTCGATCTGCACGATCAGGCACATCTCGCGGTCTGCGTGCTCGAGATAATCGGGCACGCCATTCCACTTTGCCGCGCGCGCAAGCGCGGTACCCACGCCGCGAATACCCTGCGGCGGATAACGCATCGCGCGCACCAGTGCCGAGGCCTCGGCCGCGGAATCCACCATCGGCACCATCAAGGTTTGCGCGCCGCCGTCCAGCAGTTGCTTGATACGTGCGGCGTCATGGTCAACGGTGCGCACCACGATTTGCGTGTCACAGGCAGCCAGCACCTGCATTTGCGCAATGATCGAGCGCAAATCATTCGGGCCATGCTCGCCGTCGATAATGAGCCAGTCAAAACCCGCCGTGCCGACAACCTCGGCTGCGATGGTATCGGCGAGACCGACGAACAAACCGATCTGCATCGTCCTGCTGGACAGAGTTTTTTTGAAATGATTTAACGGCATGTCCATCAGCGCTGCGCTCCTGAATGATCGTGACGGCTTCGATTGAGCTGCAAGTACCGGAAGGCTAACTCGCAGTTCGAGCCTGCAGGCGCTTTATCCATACCGGTGCCGCCTGCCTGTGCATTCTATAAATAAAAACACGCTGACCATAGGCATTCGAAGCTGATTACGCTATCTTGCTGAAAAAACTCCAAGAAAAAACATGAGACACCTCGCCGCCATTTTGCTGTTGATCTCCTGCCCTTTGTGGGCACAAAACCCGCGCAAACTACCGCCCTGCCCTGAACCGGACACCGCAAAATCAGAAGACGTCGGGTCTGCCGGACGGACCTCGGAGTGGAACAACTGCTGGGGACGGTATGCGATTGAACTGGACCCGGACCTGCAGGGCACGGTGGTCGAGGGCGAATGGCAAAACGGTGTGATGACGGGTCCGGGCAGTTACACCAAGCCCGATGGCGAAAAATACATCGGCGGCTTCAGCCAGATGCTGAAACACGGGCGCGGCAAACTGACCCTGCCGGGTGGCGAGAAATATACCGGCGACTTCAGGTCGGGTGAATTCCACGGGCTGGGCAGCTACACCTATGCCAACGGCGACCAGTACACCGGCGAATACCAGAACGGCAAGTCGCATGGCCAGGGCTCATACCGCTTTGCCAGCGGCGACAAATACACGGGCGAATTCAGCGACGGCAATTTCAACGGCTACGGCAGCTTCATTTTTGCGGATGGTGACAAATACGTGGGCGAATTCGAGAACGACAAGATTCACGGGCTCGGTGCCTATAGCTTCGCCAGCGGAGCCAAATATGTTGGCGAATACCGAGAAGGCAGGCGCGAGGGACTCGGTACCCATACCGCCGCCGGCGGTGAAAAATACGTCGGCGAGTACAGAGACGACAAGATGCACGGCCAGGGACTCTACCTTTTCCCGAGCGGAGATAAATATGCCGGCGAATTCAGCGAAGGCGAATTCCACGGCCGTGGGATCTACACCACCGCCGATGGTGAACGATTCGAAGGACTGTGGGCGCACGATGAATTCGTGAGCGAGAGCAGTGAAGCTGCGCCCGGTGAAGGAGATCAACCGGAGAATAACGACGCGCTGCCGGGATCTGAGAGCAATCACCTGCCGTCCGATGACACTCCCGATGACACTCCTGACGACACTCCTGACGACGCGGACGAAGGGGACGAAGCTGACTCAGCAAACCATGCCGATGATGCGGATCAGCCTGATGAACCCGATGCCATGGAAACGCCGGATGAACCTTCAACGCCCGACGAGATGGACGCGCCGGACGACGAGGAAAACGAACTCGATTCAGCCGACAATGGTGATAAGGTAATGGCTGATAAGCAAACAGACGACCACACTTCGTAACCTGCTTCGGCCAAGCCGGAAATGCCGGACGCGTAACCCACCCTCCGCCTCTACTGCGCCACTGTCGTTGAGGAAGCTGATCAGTTCACGCTGTAGCACACCGCCGTGATCTTGAGATTTTTTCACTAATCACCCTAACGCATTCGCACTCAGACCCGCTGCACGGGTCAAACTCCCGCCATTTTTAAAACATTTTGTTTCAAAATAGCCTACGTTATATACTTAGTTATAAAAAAGACAGCCTTTTAATCGTGAAAATTTCTCATGATTAATTAAGCGTATCTTACATTTCACGTACATAAACCACAAAGGAAAAAGAAGACCCAACCGTTGGAATGAGATTCGCCCCACAAATCCATAACGATAAAAAAATTATAAGCACCACCACGGCCAGGCTCAGCCTGTGAGCCTGTCACCTTGGTTAAATAGCGTTCCCGGCCATATGGAAAAGGAGACCGCCATGACCGTACAAATCGCTGAAGTTCTCCACTACGAGGGGCGACAAGTGGAGATGTTGACTGACCCTCTGTACGACTACTTCGCGCTGCAAGGACTGGATCCAGGATTCGAAGCCCGCTCTGACCGACTCCGACGAGGCTACCTCGGCACCTGGGAAATCAGTAACGATTGTCTCTACCTGACCGGCATACAGGCCAACCTGATGGATGGCACCGAAGCCGATCTTCCCACCCTCTTCCCTCAATCTTCCGGCCGTGTATTTGCGGTCTGGTACAGCGGCACAGTGCGTATCCGCGACGGCTCACAGGAATTTCTTCTGGATCTGGTTTGCGGAATGTTGAAGTGTTTCCGAGAGCCGCGATCAATGCCGCTCGAAATGACTGCCGTCGCCGACGGCTATGCGGCGTCGGCGGCCAATGAAGCGGAGGGAGAAATGCGGCGCTAAATCCGGCCCGAGGTACCGACGATCTCACGATAGACTGATATTGTGCGCTCGATAACCACACGCTCGTCGAAAGCCACCAGCGCCTTTGCCCTGGCAGCTTCGCCGAGGCGTGCGCGCAGCACAGGATCTTCCTGCAGCCGCGCGATAGCCCTCGCCAGCGCATCGCTGTCCCTGACAGGTACAAGCAAGCCATCTTCATCATGGGTCACCACCTCACGGCAGCCCGGCACATCGGTCGTCACCAGCGCCAGTCCGCAAGCCGCCGCCTCGATCAGACCCTTGGGCAAACCTTCCCGATAACTGGGCAAGACCACGACATGCACCGATTGATACAGCGCAGGCATGTCGTCCACATGACCCAGCCATTGAATCTGCGCTTGCGCGACCCAGCTTCTTATCGTGGCTTCCGGCACGGCGGCCGGATTGCCCGGATCAGGATCACCCGCCAGCAGAAATTCGATATCTCTTCTCTCGTCACGTAGCAGCATCGCCGCTTCCACATATTCCGCCAGCCCTTTGTCCCACAGCAGCCGTGCCGGCAGCAACACGCGCAACCGCGAAACAGTATCGGCGGTGCCCGCGCTATCCGTGGCACGCGGAACGAAGCGCCGGCAATCCACTCCCGACCCGGGGATCAGGCGCACACGCTCATCGCGGACCAGACCGGCCCGTTTGAACAGCGCGACATCATCCGGATTCTGCAAGATCAGCCGTGCGTCCGGCCCGTCCAGCGCCACACGCATCAGGCTGCGAACCACGGGACGCAGCAAGCGGGCTTTCAGATCGGTGCTCGTGAACACATAGCCCATCCCCGCCACCGCACTCACCCGCGCCGGCACCCCGGCCAGCCGTGCCGCGAGCGCGCCATAGACGGCGCATTTGATCGTAAAGCCATGCACAAGATCGACACGCTCACGAATCAGCAGCCCGCGCAGCCACCAGACCAGCGCCAGTTCACGCAAGGGATTCAGGCTGCGCCGGCTCATCGGTGCTGCCAGCCAGCGAAACCCGAGCGCCAGCAGCTTTTCACCATAGGGGCCCGGAGGTGAAACCAACACGACCTCATGCCCGGCATCGCGCAACGCGGCGGCGAGCGAACGACGGAAGTTATACAGATACCAGTCAGTATTGGCGAACAGCAGGATTTTCACGCGGGAGATTCTTGTTTGGAGAACGGTTGGCCATTTGCAGACTCTATGGCAATGTTGATTTTAATGGTGGCTAAGGCAGCGGTTTATTATTTTTATTCGTGCTGATGTCGTAGACTCTCGCAGCGTTCCATGGGCTAGCCATGCGACACATCGCATGAAACGAAGCCGGACCAGACAAACCAAAGCCATTCATGATCAACGATATCGTCACTGCCCTCATTTCCCCGCTTGGCACGGCACTTGTTTTATGGAGCTTGTCCCTGATACTGCTGGCGTTCGCCCCAGGTGACAGCGATGGTGAGAGCAGGATAAGCCGCAGGGGAAGCAAAGCCAACCGATGGATACGCGCAAGCCGGATGCTGGGCGTACTGGGATTTTCATGGCTGCTGGTGTGGAGCTTGCCGGTAGCGAGCGATTCGCTACGCGGCGCAATTGAAAACCAGGCCGGCCCGAGAGAAATCTCTGCGCTACCGACACAGCCCGTCGCCGTCGTACTCGGCGGCGGCGTCAGCGGCCCGCGCCCGCCGCAGCGCCCTGACCCCGACCTCAACGCAGCGGCAGACCGGCTCTGGCATGCAGCGCGTCTTTACCATGCAGGCAAAGCAAAACAACTACTGCTGAGCGGTGGCACCATGCGTACCGGCGATGGCAGTGAAGCCGAAGCGATGCGTCAAGTGCTACTGGATCTTGGCGTACCGGAGAAAGCGATCTGGCTGGAAGATGCGAGCGTCAATACGGCATCGAATGCAGAGCGCACAGCGAAGCTGCTGCGAGAGAAAAAAATCGCCAGCGTGCTGCTGGTGACCTCAGCACTGCACATGCCGCGTGCGCGGGCTGCGTTTGAGCGGGCTGGGATCACCGTGCATACGGCACCGACGGATTTTGAGGTGATTCCGGTGGCGATGGGGCTTTACCGGGTGCTGCCGGATGCGGGGGCGCTGCTGGGGAGTAGCAGGGGGATGAAAGAGATTGTGGGGCGGTGGGTGAGTCGGTAGCCAGCGACCAGACCTCGTCCATCGCAGATCATTGGCGCTGGCTGGCACGTTTAAGACATGTTTGATCGCTTGCGCTCAATGTTGAACATTTTACGGATGATCTTATTTTTTAAAAGATATTTTGAAGATGACAATTTGATGGAGATATCAAATTTGAAACTAGCTTAGCCTGCCTTGCGCAGCCATGCCGGATCGATCCGCATGCTGACTTGTTTACTCAGCAACTCTAGCAGGATGATCGAGCGCTGTGTAGCGTCGGTACTTTGGAATATCGCCTCCAGTCCGGCGAAGGGACCATCCACTACTTGGACAGTTTCACCCTTGTGGAACAATGCTTCTACCGGCTGTACCTGTTCGCGCTGTCGCAGGATGTTGATCAGCTCATCATCGATCCTCGCTGGCTGGGTGCCGAAATGCACGAGACTGCTGACGCCGAGCGTGGATCTCACCGGAGACCAGCTCTTGCCTTGCGCGCTGGCGTCGAGCTGGATGAACAGATAGCGCGGAAACATCGGTTCGGTTGCGATACCTGCGCTGCGGCGCCGGATTTTCTCAATGCGCAGCAGCGGCAGGTAACAGACGTAACCCTGCCGCTCGAGGTTGGTCAGTGCGATCTGCTCCTGCCTCGGCTTGCTGTGCACCAGATACCAGCCGCAACTGCTCGACGAGGGCTCGGCCAGAAAGCCCTGCGAATTAACTGCCTCACCCGGCGCTTCGCCCTGCCGATCGGCGCGAACTGGCATGGACGTACTCATCTGTCGCTCCGCACTGATCACTCGTCAAAAGGATTGGGGCCGCGAACCGGGCTTGCCTCTGGCACCGGCTCTGTGCGCAATGAAGGCTCGACGCGTGACTTCTCGTTGGCAGCCGGTGCGAGACTCGCTTCTGGCATCGGCTCGGAACTGGGTTGGGGCGGGCTTTCCAATTTACGTTCGGGGTGCACGACCGCGGCATCGCCCTGCCGGCTGAAGAACAGCGCAGCAAGAAACGCAAACACGATCTGGTTAGCGGGAATGCGCAGGTTGAAATCCACCAGGCTGTGAAACAGCATCGCTGTCATACCAATACCTGCCCCCACCTGCACCATGTGCATCGTACGCCACTGGCCACGCGTGATCAGTTGTGGCCAGCGCCAGAGAAAGGTCACCAGCAGGCAAATGAGGATCACCGCTGCCGGAAAGCCGCCTTCCATCAGCCATTCGAAATAATCATTGTGCGCGTGGTTGACCGTGGTGCCGTACAAATCAAACGGCTGGAAGCGCTCGAAAATTTCCCTGAACGTACCGATACCGCTGCCAAATGGCAGATACGCAGGAATGACATCGGCCATGGCAGCGAAGATGGGCCAGCGTGCGTCCTGCAGATGATCGACGCGCGCAAAACGCTCCAGCACCGGTACCAGCCCCGCAGCGGCTGCGATGCCAATCGCGATGGTGACGAAGCTGCCGACGGCACCGAATACGTTATTGCCTCCGAGCTTGCGCGCAAATGCAATCGCGCACAGCAGTATGACAAGCATCGCGAGCAGCACACCGCTGCGCGATTTCGTAAAAATCAGTCCGAGCAAAATCACCAGCGCCAGCAAACCGTACAGGGCAACTGAACTCGTGTACATCGACACCCAGTTCATCAGCCGCTTGCGCCAGTTTCTGGAAGGTCGATCTGGCCGCATCTGATGGCCGACGTGCGCTACCAGCAACGCCAGCGCAACCGGCAGAGTCATCTCGAGCAAACCGGCCAGGTGATCGGGGTTGGCATAGGTGCCGGTTGGTCTGTCGCCGGAGACGTACTGGCTCAGCCCGATGCATGCCTGCAAACCTGCGACGATCAGCAGCCCGGTTGTGAGCTTGCGAAGCATGCCCTGCTCGGTACCAACGCTACCCAGAAAGACCAGCAGCGGCGGCAGGAAGGCTAACAGTGCATATTCGGTCAGCGGCGGCATCAATGACAGCGGCATCGCCTGCGGCACATTGGCGCCGGCGCCGTTGAAAGCCAGCTGCAGTGCCTGCGCGTACGGCTGCAGCGATGGCAGCGCCGACCAGACCGCCCACGGCACAGGTATCAACTGCAGCAGTGGCAACAGCGCAGCGAGAGCCAGCAATGTGATGAGCGGCCACGCGAGGTTGCCGAGCGACTGCCGTGCGCGGCCCGCGAAGAACAGCAAAGGCAAGGCGAGCAGCTCCAGCGCCATCAGCGGTAAAGGACGGTTGCCGCCGTAGAGCAGCGGCGCCAGCAGCAGAATGATGGCGATCAGCCCCGGTTGCATTACGGCCATGAAGAATTATTCCGGACTGATGTTTTCCCGGCTGCCACCACCGCCCGACAATGCCGCACCGGCGATGGCTGCGCCAAGCAGCGTCATTGAGGCGGTTGAGAAGAAAGACGAAGACGACGCCGCGGCTCCGGCCGGCGACACGCCTGACGGCGTCTCTACATATTGGCGTTGCGGCGCTACCGGGACCGCGCAACCGGACTGCAGCGGCACGGTCAGCATGCTGTTGGCCTGCAAGTTGCGCACGCAACCGTCGGTGTAGATGATGGTGATGCCACTGTCTTCGCCGGTGATGACCTTGACACCCGTGGGAATGACCTGGTTGGGCCGCGCTGCCTGATACGAGGTGCCGAAGCTTATGACTACGCGACCGCGCACCTCGCCAATGCGCACGGTGCCGGGCTTGACCGCCGGCGGGGCATTGGCCGTCTGCTCAGCCGGCGCGTCGGCCTCGGCGGCGATACCGGCGCTGCACGCCAGCAGCAGGCAGCAAAGCGCAGAGCGAAGCAGCGCAGGCTGACGTGCAGGGGCAGGAGCAGAACCCGGGTTTTCAGGAGACATCAACAAATTGTATTCCGAGGTTAACGCTGCAGTGCATTCATCACAAATCATTAATTCGAATGATCTCGAAAATTAATTATTTGTAAACAGTATATTGTTTGTACTTATTGTTTGTAAATTTTAAATCTATTGTATGGCACTTCTTTGACTCATGTCGAAAAATCACAAAAAATCCCCACCCTCGCCCGGAAACCGGTAGGGTATTTACGCGGACGGGTACATTACCCCGCCTGCCTCAGGCTGATCCGCAATTCATCCAGCCAGACGGAGCCGCTCACGTTCTTCTGCGTGGCATCGGCCGGGTGCAGGGTTAAGCGCAGTTCTTGCGCAGCGCAGCTCTCGGGTACGCGGAATTCCACGGTATACGCCTGCCACGGTGTCTTTCCGACGAAGTACGCTGTCGAGGCCAGCAGCGGTGCAGGCTGGTCCATGCACACCAGGTCCCAGCGCAGCCCATGCAGCGCCGCCATGGTGTCCACCTTGATTTTCCCGCTCAGCTGGTACACGCCCGGATCCAGCAGCAGCCGCTGTCTGGCCAGCATTTGCGGCGGGCGGTGCGTGCCAAGGAAGGCGACGTGCAGCGCCCTGCTCCCTCCGGTGACCGGCTCAGGCGCAATGCGAATGCCATTGCCCTGGCTGTAGTACCAGCCAAAGCCCTCTTGCGGCGCATCGACTTCGAAATCGCCGTCGAAAATATTGTTCAGTGCGGCCAGCTGTTTGTCGCTGAGGCCGTTAAACCACACAAAGAACGCATCGCTCCAGCGCTTTTCTCTTTCCAGCCTGTCCAGATAGGCTTTGCGCATTGCTGCTGTTGGCGGCGCATTGTTTTCGCGCGGTGCGTGGTAGAGCACCTTGAGCGTATCTAGCGTAGATGCGTTGCGCACCGCGTATTGGAAAAATCCTTCGCCCCAACCCACCGGGCGGAAGAAGAGTTTTTTTACCGCGTCGTAATGGCGCGGATTTTCGGCGATTGTCAGTAGCGGCGGGAAAAGCGTGCCGCTCAGTGTCGGCTGGATTCGCATGGCGGTGCTCCAGTGCGGCAGCGCACCGGCGACATCGCCCTGCCGCAACCAGAAGTTACCGATCTCGACTTGTATTGCCGGCGTGCGCGGATGCAGCGCGTCGATTGCCTGCATCAGCGAGCGCGCCTGTTGTACCTTGCCCTGCTGTTCGAGCAGCAGTCCCACCAGCGCGAGCGGCCGGCCGTCACCCGGCCATTGTTCGGCAGCGGCGAGCGCCATGTTCATCGCGCGGTTGGGATCGGATGGCATGGTGCGCACGGCGTCGGCCAGCAGGCTTTCGACGGTTTGTAAATCACTGCCCGACTGCCCCGGAGCAGACTGCAGCGCGGCATGCCGATCCAGATTGACGGTAATGATGCGCGAAGCGATGAACAGCACCAGCAGCGCAATCAATAACCGGACGATGACAGTACGGTACTTCATTGCGCCTGCCCCGGCATCTTGTGCGACAACGCGCCAATGGTGATCCTGCCGCCCTGATCAATGAGCTCGATGTGCATTACACCTTTCTGGTACTGAACCTCGCCGCTGGAGCGCAAGGTTACGCGCTCTTCGTAGCGCGGGCTGGCGACCATTCTTTCGCCGTAGCGGTTCCAGACCACGTCGCGCAATATCAGATCGCGTGATGACGAGGTCTGGAATAGCCGCTGGTAATTGCGTCGCGCAGCCGCCTTGCCGCCGGGCGTGTCGTAGCTCATGTTCTCCTGCATCAGCGACAGCAGCTGGTCGAGATCGCCATCGGCGTAGCTGCCGAGGAAGTGTGCGAGAAAGCGTTCGATGTCGTCCGGGCTAGCGGAAAACGGGCGTGCAGTCGAAGGTGACGGCGGAGGCGGTGCCGGAGCTATCGTCTCCGATGCGATTCGCACCACAGCAGGCGGCGTTGCAGGTGAAGCAGGCACACGCGTGGCCTCAACTGTCATCGCGCGCTGCGGCGATACTGTCACGACCGGTGTAACGGCCGCTTTTTGTTCGGGCGGTGAAAGCCTGAGCGCAGTGTCCGCCTGCGGATCTGCGGCGGCGGCTTTTGCTGAGAGTGAAGGCGATGTCAGCTGAATCGTCGGGCGAACGTCTGTGGCGACGCGTTCATTGGCCTGGGCAGTGCGCGGTGCAGCCGCCGACGGCACGGCTGGCAGCGCATCGGTCTCTTGCGCGAGCCGATTATCCAGCGGTACCGGATCAGGGTCGAATGCGGGTGGCATCGGCCTGGCAGCCGGTTGGTCGTTGTGCACCACCAGCCAGCGGTGCTGGTCATTGAAACGATCGCCAAGCCATGCGGCGGTAACGACCCCAGCACCAATCAGCACCAGCAGGGACCAGATCGTCGCGCGGCGCAGGCGCAGCAGGCCCAGCAACGTGGCGATGGCCACGATCCAGCCAATGGGATTCATCCAGCGCCACCAGCGAGAGAGCGATCCGCTACGCTTGCGGTGACTTCTCGCCGCAGGCGGATTACCAGCGGCAGAGTGGCTGGCGTAGTGCGACGGGCCTGCCGAAGATGCACGCTGTGCTGATTGGGATGCCGCCTGCGAGCCCCCCTGCCGCTGCTGGCCGGCGCGTTCATACGCAAGATTCAGATTCGCCGCCAGCGCGGTGTCGGCATCCTCATGCAGCGCGCCGCGATCCGGATGGAAAAGACGGATCAACTTGCGGTAGCGCTCGCGCACCTGCGACTCACCGGCCCAGGGATTGAGCCCGAGCACACGGTAAGGATCATCGGCATGGCGGAGGTAATGCAGGCGCAGGCACTGCATGGCGGCGGAGCGCAGCGCTGCGGCATCCGCAGCGGTGTCGACAGCGATGCGCTTGCGCGCAACGATGATAGCCTCGTCGTCACCCGACGCAAGTTGAATCAGGAAGGGCATCGCATCGACGAAGCTCACGCCGGCGGATACCTGCGGCGAGCCAGCACTGCCCGCTTGCGTCAGCGCCTGTTCAAGCAGCGCCAGCGCATCGCCGGGCGATCCGTCCGTGGAGGTGTGCCGCAGTGTCATGCCGCCAGTCGCTTGTCGCTGTCGCCGTCGTGCTTGCCGTAAGCGTAGTAGTAATCGTAGTGGTAGCCGTAACCATGTGCACCACCGCGCATGCGGGTCATGATGCAGCCCAGCGGACGGATACGTACATTTGCCAGCCGCTTCACGGCCGCCTGCACGGTTGAGCGCGGCGTGGTGCCGGCATGAATTTCGAGCAGCATCGAATCGGCGAGGTTGCCAATGACGAGCACGTCGGCCAGGCCCAGGATGGGCGGGCTGTCGATGATCACGTAATCGAACTTCTCGCGCGCCAGATCGAGCAGTTCTTTCATCTTGTTGCTGGCCAAAAGCTCGGCCGGGTTCGGCGGCAGCGGGCCGGTCGGCATGAAATAGAGGTTGGCAATTGGTGTGCTCTGCGTGACTTCGGCCGGTTGCTTGCCACCCGCCAGCACGTTGGTGAGGCCCACCTCATTGGCGCCGCTGAGTGCTTTGTGCAGCGAGGGGTTGCGCATGTCGGCATCGATGATTAGCACTTTGCTGCCGAACTGCGCGAACTGGATGCCGATGCCCACCGAGCTGGTGGTCTTACCCTCGCCTTTTTGGGAACTGGTGAGTGCCAGTACTTTCGGCGCGCCGTGCTCACCGGCGAACTGCAGCGCGGTACGTACCGACCGGTAGGCTTCGACAATGCCCGAGCGCGGCTGCTCGACTGACAGGCGGATGAGGCTGGTGCCCTTCATGATCTCTTCGGATTCCGGAATCAGTCCGACGACGGACAAGCCCAGCCGTTCTTCCACGTCGCCCGGCCGCTTGAAGGTGTCGTCGAGGTGCTCGAACAGGAAGGCCACACCGATGCCGGCGATCAGGCCGACCAGCAAGCCGATCAGCAGGTTCTTGCGGTAGTCCGGCTTGAAGTAGCCCTTCGGCACCTCGGCCTTGTCGACAACGAAGATATTGTTCGAACCGACGCCGGCATCCACACCGACTTCGCGATAGCGCTGCAACAGCCCTTCGTACAAGGTGCGGTTGGTATCGGCTTCGCGCTTCAGGATGTTGTACTGGATGCTCGCGGTCTGCAGTGTGTTGACTTCCTTTTTACTGTCCTGGAATTTCTGGCGAATTAACCGCTCGCGTGCCACAGCGGCGTCATAGTCGGCGCGAATGGAATCGGCGATGACCTTTTTTTCTTTTGCGATCTGTTTTTCGATTTCCTTGATCCTGCCCTGCAAATCAACCATCGTCGGATGCTCGGACAGATAGGTGTTCGATTTATCCTGATACTCCGACTCGAGGCGCACTCGCGCATCACGCAGCGTGGCGATGATGCGGCTCTCCAGCACCTGCGGCAGATTGCCACCGGTGGCGGCCTGCAGCTGGTTGAACAAAGCCTCGGCCTTGATACGGGCTTGCTGTGCTTCGGCCAGTGCTGCGTTGAAGTCTTCCAGATTACGCGACGCGGTGGTGCCGCCCTTCTCGCCGCCGAGCGCGACGATGTCGTAGTCGCGTGCGTATTCGAGCATCTTGCGCTCGGCCTCTTCGAGCCGCAGCTTCACCTGTGCGAGCCGCTCTTCGAGGAAGGTCTTCGCATACGCGGTCGCTTCGTAGCGGCGCTCGAGGTTCAGGTTGACGTAGTTCTGTGCGAACGCATTAATGACGGTGGCGGCCGTCGCGGGGTCAGCGCTGTCAAAACTCAGGCGCACCAGTCGCGAGTTACGTACGGGCTCTACCGTGAGGGAACTCAACAGCATCTGCGCCTGCGCGGCACGGGCTTCTTCCTCACGCGCGACGGCGGCCGGCTTTTGTGTGGCGGGATTGCCGACGTTACGGCCATCGACGGATTCGGCAATCCAGTCGGTCAGACTTTTTCCACGGGCCGGCGCTGATGCCTCCTTGCGCGCCAGGCCGAGCTGATCCACCACGCGCTCGGCCAGCGAGCGGCTCTTCAATAATTCGTACTGCGTCTGGTAATAATCGGGGCCGGCAGTATCATTGGGCGTGACATCCTTGAAGTCCACCACCTTCACTGGTTCGCGCTCGATCTGAATCACGGTCATCGCGCGGTAGAGCGGCGTGGTCAGCACGGTAATGACGAGCGCGAGCGCGACGGCAACGCAGAGCAAACCAATAACAGTCCACTTGCGCTTGACCAGTACCAGCCAGTATTCGCGAAGGTTGATCGCCCCCTCGCTGACGGGTGCGGCACCCTGCGGCTGCACAAAGGTCGCCAGCGCCGTTTCGACGGTGCTGGTTGTCAGCGCCCGGGAGTTGTCGCCCGGCGAAGCGGACGGCGCGGCGTGGGATTCGCTCATGGTTGTGTCGCCCTTATTCGTTGGGCTTGTCGTTTTAATTTAATGTGATCGGTGAGAAGCGAAGGATGCTCCTGAAGAACCGGCCGATACCGTACATCAGCGCCCGGCCGCCGGCTTCTTCCACCACGACCACATGCCCGGGCTTGAGTGACGGATCAGGCTCTTTGCCTTCGCGGATTCTTTCCAGGTTATAGATTTTTTGATCCTTGCTACCGTTCGCTGCCGGTGTGTACACTTTGACGCTGGTACCGTCGCCCAGTTCGCGCAGACCGCCCGCCATCGATACCAGCTGCATCAGCGTGGTGTGGCTCTTGGGATAAATGATGCCGGGGCGCTGCACTGCGCCTTCGATGATGATGGGCACCGCTTCTTCAATAAAAACGTTATCGCCGGCATTGACCAGCGTATCCAGCCGCTCACCGGTACGGATCTTGTCGAGGTTGAATACTTCGGCGTCATTGATGGCATTCGCATCGCGCAGGCGGTTTGCGCGGACGATTTTCACGTTCGTAGTTTCTGCGCGCTCGTTCGGACCGCCTGCCATCGCAATCGCTTCCAGCAGCGAGATCGCACTCATCGCGTTGTAGATACCGGGACGCTGCACCATGCCCTGCACGACGAATTTCACCTGAGTGAACTCGCGGATGAAGACGATGACATCGGGATCGCGGATGTATTTGGCCTTCAGGCGTGCAGCGATCTCCATTTCAATCTGCTGCGCGGTCATGCCGATCACACGGATCCCACCAATCAGCGGCAGCGTGATCTCGCCACGCCCGTCAACACGGAGCATGCGATCGAACGTCGGGTCTTGCTTGACCTTGATCTCAAGAAGGTTGGATGGCCCGATCTTGTAGTCCGCCATGTCGCCCTGCTCAGCCACGGAGAAACCCTGTGGATTGAGCATGTTATAGATCTGCAGCTGCTGGCCGGATGTACCCATTCCCTGCCCGGCCATCGGTATATCGGCGGCGCGCGAGAGCGGCGCTGCGGCGGTCGTCACCACCATAGCCAGCAATGCGCAGAGCCGACGCCAGTGCATCGAATGTGTCTTTAGAAAAGCCGTCAGAAAAGCCATCACCTACTCCCCTACCCGCGTCGCGCCATGCACGACCCGATGTGTCCGTCAGTTCGGACGATTCGACCAGCGCCGCAACCTCGCGCGCAGGCTTTCCCACACGGATCCGCCTTCCGATGCGGCGGCGTCCGCCAGCGCCGGAACCGGCGCCACAAAGGCTGGCGCCAGATCGTCCAGCACCGCGCGTGGCCTGTCCAGCACCAGGCGTGCCGCCTCTTCTTTACCGACACGCTGCGCAGCAACGGCAACCGCTTCGGCCATCCTTGGCGGACGACGACTGGCATCATGCGCATCGGTGGCGAGTACATGCACCAGACCTTCATCCAGCATGCGCAAGCCCCAGTACTTTGCGCGCTTGCCAAAATCGCCAAGCAGGCTGCCGGCAGTGACCTGCGCCCACACACCACTTTTAACCATACTGCGCAGGTCTTCAAAGGCCTGCTCATCCATCCATTTCAAGCGCTCGGGATGCGTAACCAGCGGCACATAGCCTGCTGAGGCCAGGCCGAATACAAACTGGCGATAATTCGGCACCATCACATGATGCGGAAACTCCAGCAGAAAATACCGCCCTTTGTTAAACGATGGAATGGTACCGGAACGCAGCCGATCGATCATATCCGAAGACATGTGCGCATCCGCCGCGTAATGTAGCCGAAGCGGGATGCCTTCCTTTTTCAGCGCTTCCGCCAGATTTTCAGTGGCGTGCCGGATTCCGCTGGCGTCGTTATTGTAAACGCCGGGGTAGATATGCGGTGTGCAGGCGATTTCGCGAATGCCATCTTCAACAGCGATGCGCGCCATCGCCAGTGAATGCGCGAGATCGGGGGAGCCGTCGTCGATGGCGGGCAGGATGTGATTGTGCAGATCAATCAAGCTAGCGCACCCGTTAGGTTCTATGAAAACGACGACACATCACCGGCGGACCAATGACGCACGACATCTGGCGACTGGCTGAATAAACCAGAACATCACGATCAGGTAACTGACAAAAATCAGCGCCAAGCCAAGGAAGAGCAAGTACTCCGGCACGCAGAAATACCAGCCGGCCACGCCGATGCCACTGATCACGAACGCCAGCGAGAAAATTATCGCGACGACCTGATTAACACTCAAACCCATGTCGAGCAGACGGTGATGCAAGTGCATACGGTCCGCCGCGAAAGGACTGCCCCCTTTCAGGATGCGCTCGAACATCACGCGGACTGTATCCATCACCGGCACGCTCAGCACGTAGACCATGGTAATCGGATAGACCGACCACGGCTTATGGTTTGCCAATTCAACCGCGAACCATCCGAGGCTGAAACCTAGCGGAAGACTGCCGGCATTGCCCATGAAAACGAGCGCCCGCCGCAGCAACGGATTGCGGAGGTTAAACACAAGGAAACCACTGACGGCGCCCGCCATGATGATCAGGAAAATCAGCAAGGTTGGACGTTGCACCCAGTGGGCGACCAGCGCCATCCAGAAAATTGAATTCAGCACCAGCGTGCCCGCCAGTCCGTCCAGACCATCGGACATGTTGATCGCATTGATCACGCCGACAATACTGAAAATGGTGAAGACGGCTGCAGCACTTCCCAGCAGAATGGGGCCGGAGCCAAGCAGGTTGCCGAGATTATTCAGCTGGGTCGCGCCACCAACCACGGCGATCAGCACTGCGAGAATCTGCGTCGGGAAACTGATACGGTAAGACAGCTGGTAATAATCGTCGCAGATGCCAAGCAGGGTCAGCAGGCACAGGCTGCCGAGAAAATACAGCCGCTTGTCCGTCATCAGGTGTTCCGGTGGGATGGCGGCGACGATGACGATGTAGGTGAACAGCATGGCAATCCCCCCCACCAGGCAGGTGGGTTGCCCATGCATTTTTCTTCCCGCCGGTTGATCGACTAGCTTCAGCCGCCTGGCGACCGGCGTCAGCGCGGGTATCAGCAGCGCCGTGGAGGCCAGAGCAAGCGCTCCCAGCAGATTCACTTCCTGTATTTTCATTGGGCCGCGCGCGGGTGTGGGACGCTGATATAGGACGCTGATGTTGAATATATTTAGGAATATATTATCTAATAATTCTATACCGTTGCGTAAAGCCAAACAAACCCTATTTCTACTCGAGCTTTAATTTTGTCTTTTCGATAATTTAATTCAATCTAAAATCTCTAAAATCACGTTTATTCCCACGAGGAAACATAAGCATCTAAAATATAGAATATGAGCCGGCCCGAGAAGGCCGGCCATAACGGGAAATCGGGTTCGCGCTATGATGTGCGCCCTGAAAGAAGAACGAATGCTGGAAAAACAGCCGGCAGCAGTTCCCGGTGAATGTCGAATTGAGCGGTCTTACCTCAACACAGTCGTTACCGGAGATGCGCCAGCCATGAAAAAAACACGTATGCAATATTGCGAAGATTCGATATTCCTCGCCTTAAGCAATATTTTAAAGGCGGTCGAGGGTGAGAGCGCGTTTGGCCAACTGGATGCGGAGAGTCAGTCCATCCTGAAACTACTCGCCAATTGCGAAAAGGCCGGTCAGGAGATCTGTATTACCGAGGTCACGAGTAATCCGGCACTCGGCAGCTCTCCCGTTACCCTGCTCAAACGAATTCATCACCTGCGCAAACAGGGCTGGGTGTCGTTCGAGAATTCGACGCTGCATCACCGCCGTATTCGCCTGTGCCTGTCGCAGCGCGCGAAGCGGGAATTCGAGCTACTGTCGAAGCAACTCTCACCCATGGTCTCTCTGAACAAAGCGTGAACCTACAACTGCTTTTCGGACAATCCTGGACATCACGCGCCCTGCTGGTGCTGTCTATCGCCTGCTTGTACGCCGGCGCGATCGTCATCAATAATCAGCTACTGTTCGGGTGGTCACGTTTCGACGACCTGCAGTATTTGATTTTTGTACCGGCCGGCCTGAAGCTCTTGCTGGTGATGTTGTTCGGCTTGCGCGCAGTTGCCGGCATTGCGATAGGCATCACTGCAACCACGCTGGACGCACTGGATCAGCTACCCTTGCTCTCCGCTTGCATTATCGGTATCGCGTCGTCGATTTCTACCTATATCGGCCTGACGCTGGTCGCGACATGGCGGCGCCTGTCGTATCCGTGGAATGGCCTGTCTCTGGGCGATCTCTCTCTGCTGGCGCTGGTCGTCGGCAGCCTGGATGCACTGGTATCGGACTTGATGCTGGTGATGGTCGAGCGTGAAGCCGCCAGCCATGTGCTGGCCGAGCTGCCCTATGCCGCATTCGGACGCATTGTCGGTAGCTTTCTGTTTATGGGCGGCTGCGGCGTGCTTTGTCGAACGATTATTGGGAAACACGGGAAACCTGCCGAGTAAGAGTCTTATATGGATACCTCCCGGAGTTCAAACGATTTTTACATGCTGGCGGCGAGGTAAGGCTGCAGTCTTATATCCGGCCTGTTAATGCAGGCCGATTAGCCTGCTGGCCCTGATGGAATTCGCTGACGGACGCCTCATCTATCCCTCGAACTTATCGTTCACGGCTCTTATCAGGCTCTGTCCGTCCCGGTCCTACCTGTTGGCCATCATGCGATGCTCGCTTGCGCTCCTTGGAGATGATCGACTACGGTTTTTCAATGTGACTTCGGTTCGCCTTGCTCGCCCTTCACGCGACCGCGCTCAAGGCGGCCGGTTCATAGCGCCGGCCGGTAGCCAGCACGCTCCACAGAATGCGCGCCAGCTTATTGGCCACCGCCGCTACGACCACGCCATATGGTCGCCGTGCCAGTAACCCGGCAATCCAGGGTGACTGCTGGCGGCGAGAGACCACGGCACGTGCCCCATGGATGAGCAAGGTGCGCAGGTAGCTGTCGCCCCGCTTGGAAATACCCAGTTGCCGAATGCGTCCGCCGGTGCCGGTTTGGCGGGGTACCAAACCTAGCCAGGCAGCAAATTCCCGGCCACTCCTGAAACTGCCGGGATCACCCATGGTCGCCACTGCCGCTGTCGCACTCAGCAGGCCAATGCCGGGGATCTCGGCAATGGCTTTGCAAGCCGCCGACTCTG
>JACCDS011870745.1_pt1 | contig 71487 bp, 68 predicted proteins | sample 7446441 | NCBI WGS metagenome assembly JACCDS01 (sample SAMN15323445, study PRJNA562643) | freshwater metagenome | isolation source: river surface water | place: USA:Blue River Watershed | collected 2017-08-17
CCGGCACGCAGACGCCGATCGCCATCGCGCACGGCGAAGGCTATGCCGACTTCTCGCAGACCGGCAACATCACCGAGGCGGTGGCGGCGATGCGTTTCGTCGACAACCGCGGCGTCGCGACCGAGGCGTATCCGTACAACCCGAACGGCTCGCCGCAAGGCCTGACCTCGGTGACTACGCCGGATGGCCGCTTCACCGTGATGATGCCGCATGCCGAGCGGGTGCACCGGACCGTGACGCACTCATGGCATCCGGACGGCTGGGGCGAAGACGCGCCGTGGATGCGGATGTTCCGCAACGCGCGCAAGTGGGTGGGCTGAGCGCCCGTGCTCAGCCGGCGATTTGCTCAAGGCGGCTAACGGTCGCCTTTAGTGCGTCGACACTCGTGGCGATTTTGAAAAAGTCGTTGCGCACATGCTGCGGCTATCCGAACGCCTGACGCAGCAGCCCAATGAAAAAGGCCGGTGTCTCCACCGGCCTTCTGTGCGTTCAGGCGGATCCGTCAGTTACTGGATCTTTGCCTTCTTGCGCAGATCCTGCTGGAAGGTCTGCAGCTTGCGCTGTTGCAGCGATTCGGCAATACGCTCTTTCACTTCGTCGAAGCCCGGCATGGGCGCATCGCGCATTTCCTCAAGCTTGATCACGTGGTAGCCGAACTGGCTCTGCACGGGTGCCTGGGTGATCTCGCCGACTTTCAGGCCGACCATCGCGTCGGAGAACGGCTTGACGAACGCATCTGCGGGCGCCCAGCCAAGATCGCCACCCTGCTGGGCCGAGCCCTTGTCCTTGGACGCAGCGGCGAGCTCATCGAATTTCGCGCCACCCTTGAGCTTGGCGATGATGGCCTTCGCTTCGTCTTCCTTGTCCACCAGGATGTGGCGGGCATGGTATTCCTTGGAAGGCAGCGTCGCCTTGAGCTTCTCGTACTCGGCCTTCATCTCGTCGTCCTTGACGGCATGCTTGACGAGGAAATCCTGTGCCAGCGCGCGGATCACGATCGACTGGCGCGCCATGTCCACCTGGCCCTTGATTTCCGGGCGGTTGGAAATACCCTGACGATCCGCTTCCTGCGCGAGCACTTCGCGGTTGATCAGCTCGTCCTTGATCATCGAGCGCATTTCGGGCGAGTCTTTCTGGCCCTGCTGCACCATCTGCTTGACCATCGATTCGACGCGCGAGGTCGGGATCGCCTTGCCGTTGACGACTGCGACGTTTTGCGCAAGCGCAGGGGTGGAGGCGATGGCGGCTGCGGAGGCGACAAGCATCACCAGCAGGCGGGCAGGTTTCAGATTCATCATGGATAAGATTTGGATATGTTGAACAAAAATGCCCCGCGAAGACTAGCGTGAGGCGCGCGCCTCGTCGGGGGTCAGCAGGGTCATTGCGAGTGCGTGTATTTCTTTTTTCATCATCTCGCGCAGGCAATCATACCCCAGCCGGTGGCGTCCAACTTTGTTCACGCCCTCAAAGTGAGCCGACACCAGTGTCAGCCGGTAATGGCCGCCACCGGAGGCCGCCCCGGCATGGCCGGCGTGCAGATGGGATTCATCCTCGACCACGCACTCGACGGGCGCAAGTCCGGCCTGCAGCAGCGCACGAATCTGTTCGGACCGGTTCATTCGGCCTCCTTCATGTAGCGCGCCAGATAGAAGCTCTGGGCGATCACAAAGGCGATCATCAGCCCGAGGAAGCCGAACAGCTTGAAGTTGACCCAGAATTCCAGCGGCATCGTGAACGCGACATACAGGTTGACCGCGCCCATCACCGCGAAAAACAGTCCCCATGCGAGGTTCAGGCGCGCCCAGACGGCATCGGGCAGGGTCATCTGCTTGCCCATCATCGAGCGCATCAGGTTCTTCCCGAACAGCAGCGGCGCGCCCAGCAACAGCAGTGCGAAGCTCCAGTACAGCACGGTGGGCTTGAGCTTGATGAAATGATCATCATGGAAATAGATGGTGGCGCCACCGAACAGCACAATGATCACCAGCGACACCCACAGCATGTTGTCGACCGGCTTGCGGCGTGCAAGCAGCCACAGTACCTGCGCAGTGGTGGCAAGGATGGCCACGGCCGTCGCCAGCAGGATCGGCGCCTGCTGTAGCGTGACTTCGCCGCCCGATACCAGCGCAGCGAGGTACTGGTTGCCGAACGCTTGCGCAGATTCCGGATTGGCGCCGGCGAACTTGAATACGGCGAAGAACAGGATGACGGGGAAGAGATCGAACAGCAGCTTCATGCGGGCACTCACGAGCGAGGGGTGAATTTCAGACATGCCGAATCGCTGCAGTAGGGCCGCCCGGTCGGCGGCGGTCCATCGGGAAATACATGACCGAGGTGGGCGTCGCACACCGTGCACAGTATCTCGGTGCGCAACATGCCATGGCTGCGGTCGATCCGTTCGGCTACGTGCGCGGGGTCAATCGCGCGAAAATAGCTCGGCCAGCCGCAGCCGGAATCGAATTTCGCATCGGACTCGAACAGCGCCGTACCGCAGCAGACGCAACTGTAGACGCCGGCTTCATGATGGTCCCAGTAGCGACCGGTAAAGGCGCGCTCGGTGGCCGCATGGCGCGTGACTTCGTAGTCGAGCGGTTCGAGCATCGCGCGCCACTCGGCATCGGTGCGCACGATTTTCTTGCTTTGCATGTCTGTCTCCACAGTGTAGCTCTGTCAGGAAGAGCAACTGACCTCGAGGCCGGCTGCCCAACCGGGCGGCAACGCCGCATAGGCCTCGTTGTCCGGCTGCTCGTCGTAGGGTTTTTGCAGCAGGTGCATCAACCGCCTGACTTCTGAAAAATCTTTCTGCTGCGCCTTGTCGATCGCGATTTGTGCGAGGTAATTGCGCAGCACATACTTCGGGTTCACGCGATCCATCGCCGCTTTGCGCGCGGCATCGACACTGTCCTCGGCGAAGAGGCGCTGCCGATATTCTACTGACCACGCGTCGAATGCGCTGCGGTCAATGAACAAGTCGCGCAGCGGTTCGTCGCCGCCGCCGTGGACCGACAGCGCAGACAGCCGGCGGAAAAACAGCGGGAAGTCGACCCGGCTGGCAGCGAGAATCTCCTGCAGCTGGCCAATCAGAGCCTCGTCCTGATCCCGCTGCGTCGCCAGCCCGAGTTTGGCGTGCCAGAGCGCATCCATACGAGCGGCAAATGCCGGCTTGTAGACCGCCAGCGCATCTTGCACTTCCTCGACATCGCCAATCAGCGGCAACATCGCCTGGCCGAGCGCGTAGCAATTCCACTCGCCGATTTGCGGCTGCATCCGGTACGAATAGCGGCCCGTCTGGTCGGTATGGTTGCAGATATGCGCAGGATCAAACGCTTCCATGAAGCCGAACGGACCGTAGTCCAGCGTCTGCCCGAGGATGGACATGTTGTCTGTATTCAGCACGCCGTGCATGAAACCGACGGCCTGCCATTGCGCCACCAGTTCGGCAGTTCGCTGCGTGACTTCGCGCAGCAGCGCGTGATACGGGCGCTGTGCAGCGCGCAATGCCGGGTAGCTGCGCGCGATGACATAATCAGCCAGGATCTTCAGCTCTTCGTGCCGGTCATTCCAGAACCAGTGCTCGAAGGATCCGAACCGCACGAAGTTCTGTGACATGCGGGTCACGACCGCGGTCGTCTCGGGCAGCTCGCGCATCACGCGCAAGTCGGAGCCGATCACGCAGAGTGCGCGGGTGGTGGGAATGCCGAGCCCGGCCATGGCTTCCGAACAGAGGAATTCACGGATCGACGAGCGCAGCACGGCGCGACCGTCGCCCATCCGCGAGTAGGGGGTCGGTCCGGCGCCCTTGAGCTGCAATTCGAGCGAACCACCGGGTTCGGAAGGCGCAGGCGCCTCGCCAATCAATATCGCACGGCCGTCACCGAGCTGCCCGGCCCAGACCCCGAACTGGTGGCCTGAATATACTGCGGCCAGCGGCTGCGAATCCGGCAGCTCGGCGTTGCCGCTGAAGATGTCCGCGAATTGCGGGCCGCCGAACTCGACCGGGTCAAGTCCGATCAGCGCCGCCGCATCGTCGCTGGCGCACACCAGGTAAGGCGACGGTAGCGGGGTCGAACGCAAGCGCGTATAGAACGCCGGCGGCAGCGTCGCATAGCTGTTGGCCAGTGGCAGGTCGGCGAGGCGATGGAAGCGGCTTTGCTGCAGGTCGGGCAAATTCATGATGGCTTCTGTTACGATGGACGGCCGCAGGCGGAAGATGAGCGCCGCCCGATGCGGGCGTCGATCACATCGCCACCCGGGACCGGACAGCGCGGCGGCCCGATATTTTGACAGAGAAGAGGAGAGCGCACTTGAACCCACCAGGGCGGCTGGATATCCCGTCGGTCAAGTTCCGTGTCAGTGCCGAGGAATGGCAGGTCCGGGTCGACCTGGCCGCCTGCTACCGGCTGGTGGCTGCCTTCGGCTGGTCTGACCTGGTCTTTACCCACATTACCGCACGCGTCCCCGGCGGCGGCCATGAGTTTCTGATCAACCCGTACGGACTGACGTTCGACGAAATCACCGCGTCTTCTCTGGTCAAGATCGACCTGCACGGCAACAAGCTCGACCACTCGCCGTTCCCGGTCAACCCGGCGGGTTTCACGATCCATTCTGCGATCCATGAAGCGCGCGACGATGCCCAGTGCGTTCTGCATACGCATACCGTCAATGGTTGTGCAGTTGCGGCGCAGGACGCCGGCGTGCTGCCGATATCGCAGGCATCGATCTTCGTGCTCAACAGCCTCGCTTATCACGATTATGAAGGGGTCGCGCTGAACGACGGCGAGAAGCCGCGGCTGGTCGCGGATATGGGCAACAAGACGTTCCTGATGTTACGCAACCATGGGCTGCTGACCGTTGGCAAGACCATCGCCGACGCCTTTCTCAGCATGTACACCTTCGAGTCGGCCTGCGCAATCCAGGTTCGGGCGATGTCGGGAGGCGCTCCGCTGCGGCAGATACCGGAGCCGATCATCGAGAATGCGATGAACCAGGCGCGCCAGGTAACCCAGTCGCAGTACGGTGCGCTTGCGTGGCCGGCACTGCTACGCAAACTTGAGCGTGACGACCCCGAGTATCGCAATTGAAGCGGATCGCGCAGTGCCGTATTGTTGCGGCGCGCCATAGAAAGCGGTTGACCAAAAGATAAGCGGCGCACAAGAATCCGTATTGTTGCAGCAAGAAAAAATTAATCGGAGACACCATGGCGCAGTACCCGCAGAGCCCATTGATGGGCCGCATGATGAGCCAGCCGCTGCTCATTTCTTCCCTGATCCGGCACGCCGACCGCTATTACGGCGATACCGAAATCGTGTCTCGGCGCGTCGAAGGCGACATCCATCGCTATAACTACCGTGAATGCCACCGTCGCTCGCGCCAGCTTGCGAACGCACTGACGCACCGCGGCATCGTGATGGGCGACCGCATTGCCACGCTGGCCTGGAACGGCTACCGCCATCTGGAAGCGTATTACGGCGTCTCGGGCATGGGCGCGGTGCTGCACACGGTCAACCCGCGGCTGCACCCGGAGCAGATCGCCTACATCGCCAATCATGCGGAAGACCAGTACCTGCTGTTTGACCTGAGCTTTACTGCAGTGATCGAGGCGGTGGCGCCGCTGTGCAAGACAATCAAGGGTTTCATCGCGCTGTGCGACCGCGACCATATGCCGGCGTCGGACAAGATACCGAACCTGCTGTGCTATGAAGATTTGCTGGCCGCGGAGTCTGACGCGTTCGAATGGCCCGTGTTTGACGAGCACTCGGCATCAAGCCTGTGCTACACCTCCGGCACGACCGGCAACCCGAAGGGCGCGCTGTATTCGCATCGGTCGACCATCCTGCATTCCTACGCGTCGGCGCTGCCGGATGCGCTGGACGTGTCGGCGCGCGATGTCGTGCTGCCGGTGGTGCCGATGTTCCATGTGAACGCTTGGGGCCTGCCGTACTCGGTGATGCTGACCGGCGCCAAGCTGGTGCTTCCCGGGCCGGCGCTGGATGGCAAATCGATTTATGAATTGTTTGAGCAGGAAAAGGTGACGTTCTCGGCCGGCGTGCCGACCGTGTGGCTCGGCCTGCTCAATTATGTCGGTCAGAACCATCTGAAATTCTCGACCTTCCGCCGTACCGTGATCGGCGGCTCGGCCTGCCCGCCGGCGATGATGAAAACGCTGCGCAACGACTATGACGTCGATGTGGTGCATGCCTGGGGTATGACGGAGATGTCGCCGCTGGGTACCTGCTGCACGCTGATGGGTCATCACCTGTCGCTGCCGGAAGACCAGAAGCAGGCCAAGCTGGAGAAGCAGGGCCGCGCGATCTATGGCGTGGACATGAAGATCGTCGACGACGATGGCAAGGAACTGCCGTGGGACGGCACAACGTACGGCAACCTGCTGGTGCGCGGACCGTGGGTGGTTTCCGGTTACTTCAAGGCCGAGGGTGGCGATGTGCTGCAGGACGGCTGGTTCCCGACCGGTGATGTGGCCGTCATTGATCCGGAGGGCTATCTGCAGATCACTGATCGCAGCAAGGATGTGATCAAGTCTGGCGGCGAATGGATAGGCTCGATCGACCTCGAGAATATCGCGGTTGCGCACCCGGCCGTGATGCAGGCTGCCTGCATCGGCGTCTACCACCCCAAGTGGGACGAAAGGCCGTTGCTGGTGGTGGTGAAGAAACCCGGCATGGAGGTCAGCAAGGAGGAACTGCTGAAATTCTATGACGGCAAGATCGCGAAATGGTGGACCCCGGACGACGTGGTGTTCGCCGATGCACTGCCACTGGGCGCAACCGGCAAGATCTTGAAGAACAAGATTCGCGAAGCCTATCGCGAATACAAGCTGCCGACGGCCTGACGGCCGCCCGGAGACTGACGCTTGGAATTCGCACTGATTTCTCTGCTGAACGGCCTCAGCTACGGACTGCTGCTGTTCATGCTGTCGTCCGGACTGACGCTGATCTTCAGCATGATGGGCGTGCTGAACTTTGCGCACGCGAGTTTTTACATGCTCGGCGCGTATCTGGGCTTCGCGATCAGCCAGCAGCTGGGCTTCTGGCCGGCGCTGGTGATCGCGCCACTGGCCGTTGGCGTGATCGGCGCGCTGGTAGAACGCTTTGGCCTGCGTGTGGTGCACAAGCACGGCCATGTGTCGGAGCTGCTGTTTACCTTTGGCCTGTCGTACCTGGTGGTCGAGATCGTGCAAATGATCTGGGGCCGCGCCGCCGTGCCTTATCGTATCCCGTCCGAGCTGGAAGGTCCGCTGTTCAGCCTGTATTCGACCTCGTTTCCGATTTATCGCGGGTTCATGATGGCTGTCGCACTGGTGATGCTGGGTGCGACCTGGCTGCTGCTCACGCGAACACGCATCGGCATGGTGATCCAGGCTGCGCTGACGCATCCGGAGGCCGTCGAGGCGCTCGGTCACAATGTGCCGCGCGTGTTCATGGCAGTGTTCGGCGGCGGCTGCGCGCTGGCGGGGCTGGCGGGTGTCATTGGCGGCAACGCCTTTATCACCGAACCCGGCATGGCCGCCACGGTCGGCAGCATCATCTTCGTGGTGGTGGTGACCGGTGGCATGGGCTCGCTGGCCGGCGCGCTGCTGGCCTCCGTCCTGATCGGCATGATCCAGACCTTCGCTATCGCCCTCGACTGGTCGCTGCTGGGGCCGCTGCAACAGCTCGGTATCGCGCTGGCGCCGGAGACAGGTGCCTACCGGCTGCTGTCCCTGACGCTGTCCGAAGTCGCCCCCATCCTGCCCTATGTATTGCTATTGCTGGTCCTGATCCTGCGTCCGCGCGGGCTGATGGGCACGCGGGAGACCTGAATGCCGGCCGTCCCGATACACTACCGTCCACTGAATCTGGGCCGCTGGGCCGTCTGGGGCTTGTTCGCCGTCGCGCTGCTGCTGGCGCCGCAACTGTTCCGCTCCGGTGCCAGCCTGTCGCTGATGTCGATGATGGGCACGGTGATGATCTTCTCGCTGTCCTACAACATGCTGCTTGGGCAGGGCGGCATGCTGTCATTCGGGCATGCGGTGTATTCCGGCCTCGGTGCTTTCATCGCGATCCATGCGATCAATCTGGCGAGTGCCGGCACGCTGCCCTTACCCCTGCCAGTGATCCCGCTGCTCGGCGGTATCGCCGGCCTGTTGTTTGGCGCACTGTTCGGCTATGTGACGACCAAGCGCTCGGGCACCACCTTTTCCATGATCTCGCTGGGTATTGTCGAACTGGTATTCGCCTGTTCGCTGATGTTCCCCGGCTTCTTCGGCGGCGAGGCCGGCATCTCGGGTGACCGGGTGTATGGCAAGGCGCTGTTCGGCATCAGCTTCGGACCGCAGATCCAGGTCTACTACCTGATCGCCGTCTGGCTGTTTATCAGTACCGCGGCGATGTTCGCGATATCGCACACGCCGCTGGGCCGCATCGCGAACGCGGTGCGCGACAACCCCGAGCGGGCCGAGTTCATCGGTTATGACACCCGGCGGGTGCGCTGGCTGGTGCTGATGCTGTCCGGCTTCTTCGCCGGCATCTCAGGCGGCCTGTCGGCCATCAATTTCGAGATCGTGACGGCCGAGAATGTCAGCCTGGCACGCTCCGGCGCCGTGCTGCTGTTCACCTTCATCGGTGGCACCGGCGTCTTCTTCGGGCCGCTGCTGGGCGGGATCGTCGGCATTTTCATGACGGTGATGCTGTCCGAGTTCACCAAGGCCTGGCAGCTCTATCTTGGCCTGTTCTTCATCCTGATGGTGATGTACGCGCCGGGCGGGCTGGCCAGCCTGATCATGGCGAACCTGCGCATCGTCAAGTACCGCAAGATGGCGCGCGTGTTGCCGGCGGGACTGGCGATCATGGTGTCAGGCCTGCTGGCTGCTGCCGGTGCGGTGGTGCTGATCGAGATGCTGTATCACTGGTCGCTGGAGTCGGCGCAGGGAACGGAGCTGAGCCTGGTCGGAATCATCGTCGATACCGCCAAGGCGTCCGGCTGGGTCGCCGGCGGCGCACTGCTGGCAGCGGGCGCGTTGTCTTTCCTGATAACGCGTGCACCGTTCATCAGGGTGTGGGACCAGGTGAATGCGGAGATCGAGCAACAGCTGGCCAGGAGTCACGCATGACCGCCACCGCACTCGACATCCGCCAGTTGAAGAAGCAGTTCGGCCAGTCGGAAATCATTCGCGGCATCAACCTGCAAGTGAAGCAGGGCGAGCGCATGGCCATCATCGGACCGAACGGCGCCGGTAAGTCGACGCTGTTTAATTTACTGTCCGGCCGCTATGTGCCGACCAGCGGGCAGGTGCTGCTCAATGGCAAGGACATCACCGGACTGCCGCCATACCGGATCAACCGGCTGGGCCTGTCGCGCAGCTTCCAGATCACCAATATCTTTCATCGCCTGTCGGTATTTGAAAACCTGCGCTGTGCGGTGTTGTGGTCGCTCGGCTACCGCTACTCGTTCTGGCACAAGCTCAGTGCGCTGCGCGATGCGCGCGAGCGTGCCGAAGCGGTGATGGAATCGATCGGTCTGGGCTGGCGGCGCGACGTTCCGGCCGGGATGCTGACCTATGCCGAACAGCGCGCGCTTGAGATCGGCATCACCATCGCCGGTGGCGCCGATGTGATCCTGCTGGATGAGCCGACGGCCGGCATGAGCCGCTCCGAGTCCGATGCGGCGGTTGAACTGATCGCCCGCGTTACCGAAGGCAGGACGCTGATGATGGTCGAGCATGACATGAGTGTCGTGTTCGGACTGGCCGACCGGATTGCCGTGGTGGTCTATGGCGAGGTGCTGGCCTGCGATACGCCGGCAGCCATTCGCGACAATCCCAGCGTGCAGGAGGCCTATCTCGGTGGCCATGCGGCGCAGCAGGAGGCTGAATGAGCGCACTGCTTGAAATCCGCGATCTGCACGCTTACTACGACAAGAGCCATGTGCTGCACGGCGTTCATCTCGATGTGCAGCAGGGTGAAATCGTCAGCCTGCTCGGACGCAATGGTGTCGGCCGCTCGACGACCGTGAAGGCGGTGATGGGGCTGGTCTCGGCAACCGGCTCGGTACGTTTCGGCGGGCGCGATATTCTGGGCCTGCCAGCCTTCAGGATTGCCCACCTCGGCCTGGGCTACGTACCCGAGAACCGCGATATTTTCCCGACCCTGACGGTCGAGCAGAACCTGCGGCTGGGCGAGAAGCGCGGACATGCATCGCGCTGGAGCCTGGCCGACATGTACCAGATGTTCCCCCGCTTGCAGGAACGGCAGCATACATCCGCCGGCGTGTTGTCGGGCGGCGAGCAGCAAATGCTGACCCTGTGCCGTACGCTGATGGGCGACCCCGACCTGATCATGATCGATGAGCCGACCGAAGGATTGGCGCCGAAGATCGTTGACCTGGTCGCGCAGTATCTGCAGGCGCTCAAGGAGCGCGGCATCTCGGTGCTGCTGGTCGAGCAGAAGCTGGCGATTGCGCTCGATATCTCGCAGCGAGTTTATGTGATGGGCCGGGGAAGCATCGTTTTCGAAGGAACACCCAGGCAGCTGCAGGATAATCCGGCCATTCGCAAAGAGTGGCTGGAAGTCTGACGGCAACGCGACTTGCGACCAATACCATTCCACAGGAGGAGTACCCACATGACGCACAGCTTCCGTTTATCTGTTGTCGCAACCGCACTGGCGGCCGCATTGATCGCGCCGGTCGCCCAGGCCGACGTGGTGAAAGTCGCCTTTATTGATCCGCTGTCAGGCCCGTTCGCGCCCGTCGGCCAGAACCTGCTGAAGAGCTTCCAGGCGGTGGCTGACGTCGCCAACCGCGACAAGTGGGCTGCAGGACACACCTTTGAAGTGACCGGCTTCGACAACAAGGCCAGTCCGCAGGAATCGCTGACCGTGCTGAAAGCCGCGATCGACCAGGGCTACCGTTACATTGTGCAGGGCAACGGCTCGGGCGCGGCAGGCGCGCTGATCGATGCCATCAACAAGCACAATGAGCGCAACCCGGGCAAGGAAGTCGTCTTCCTGAACTATGCCGCGGTGGATCCCGACCTGACCAACAGCAAGTGCAGCTTCTGGCATTTCCGTCTCGATGCGAACTCGGACATGAAGATGGAAGCGCTGACCACCTATCTGTCCAAAGACAAGGCGGTGAAGAAGGCCTACATCATCGGCCAGAACTATGCGCATGGTCATCAGGTCACACGCGCGGCGAAGGAGTACCTCAAGCGCAAGCGCCCGGACATCGAGATCGTCGGCGATGACTTGCACCCGATCGGCAGCGTCAAGGACTTCTCGCCCTATGTAGCGAAGATCGCCGCCAGCGGTGCCGACGTGGTCATCACCGGCAACTGGGGTTCCGATCTGGCGCTGCTGGTGAAGGCGGCGCGCGACGCCAGCCTGAAGGCGAAGTTCTATACCTATTACGGCTATACCACCGGCGTGCCTACCGTGATGGGTCCGGCAGCAGCGAATTATGTCCGCTACGTCGGCACCTGGAACGTGAACAATGAGACCTACGCGGGCAAGGAACTGGTCGAGAACTTCAAGAAGAAATTCAACGACGACTACTACGGCATGACTACCTATTCGGCGATTCAGTTGCTCGGGCTGGGCATCAACCAGGCCAAGGCGACCGATCCGGTGAAAGTGGCTTTCGCAATGGAAGGACTGCGCTTCAAGACGCTGAACGGTGATGTGGAGATGAGAAAAACCGATCACCAGCTTCAGCAGCCGATCTACATCACGACCTGGGTAAAGGCGAACGGCAAGGACGTGAAGTTCGACCAGGAGAATACCGGCTACGGCTGGAAGACCGAACAGAAGATTGACGCGTATGTCGCCTCGCAGCCGACATCGTGCAACATGAAGCGTCCGCAGTAAGCCTCGCGTTTGTCAGTCGGGTGCTGCGGTATGGTGGCACCCGACGAAATTTTCCTTGCGCGCGGTGTTCTCTGCGCCACAGTTGACGGGCATTGATGGACAAAGCCCGGATGCTTCCTACAATCTGCGACGTTCCTGAACTCGTCCGGAGATGGCTATGCGGAGCATTCGACACAGGCTGTTCGTACTAATTTGTCTGGTGGCGCTGCCGGCGCTATCGCTTGCGGCGAGTCCCTCCGAGGCCCAGCCGATCCGCATCGGACTCAGCGGGCCGTTCAGCGGCGGCTCCAGTCCCATGGGCGACAGCATGCGCAATGGCGTGCGCCTCGCTGTCGAGGAAATCAATGCGATTGGCGGTATCCACGGGCGGCCGATAGAACTCATCGAACGCGATGACCAGGCACGCAACGACCTGGGTGCACAGGTCGCGACCGAACTGGCAGGGATGAAGGTGGCGGCCACCATTGGCATCGTCAATACCGGTGTCGGGCTGGCGTCGATTGACCATTACCAGCGCGCGCGCATTCCGTTGCTGGTGGCGGTATCCACCGGCCCCTCGCTGACCCGCAAGTTTGCACCGCCGGCCAGCAGCGCGAATTTCATTTTCCGCGTGTCGCCGACACTGGACCTCGAGGCGTCGATGCTGGCGGCCGAGCTGAGAAAGCGCGGCCGGCACCGCGTTGCCTTGCTGGCCGACGATACGCCGTACGGCGACAGCGGGATGAGTGCATTTACCGCAGCCGCGCAAGCGGCGGCGATCGATATCGTGATCACCGAGCGATTCAGGATAGGCGCAACCCGGATGGACGAGCCATTGCGTCGGGCGCATGCGGCCGGTGCGCAGGCGGTCGTCGCCTGGGGCATCGGCCCGGAGCTTGCACAGATCGCCGGCGCCATGAAGACGGCGCAATGGCGCGTGCCGCTGCTGGGCAGTTGGACCCTGTCGATGCGTAATTTCATCGATGCAGCCGGCCCGGCGGCCGAGGGCGCGCTGATGCCGCAGACCTTTATCCAGGATGCCGGCTCGACCGCCAAAAACAGTTTTTTGCTCGCCTATCAACGACAATTCAAGACCGACCTGATTCCGTCGCCAATGAGCGCCGCGCAAGGCTATGACGGCATGCACCTGCTTGCGCTGGCGTTGCGGCAGGCGCGCTCGACCGACGGCGATGCGATCCGGCGGGCGCTCGAGAGCCTCGACAGCCGCTACCAGGGCGCGGTGACGAGTTACGAGCGGCCTTTTTCGGCCGCCGACCATGACGCCATCACCGCTAATATGATGGTCATCGGCAAGGTCAGCGAGGGACGCGTCGATTATGCGTATCGGGAAGATCAGCGGCGCAGCGCACTGCTGAGAGTGAAATCGAAATAATACGGTCGTGCTTTTCTGCGGTATAGTTGTTCGCTTATCTGCCAGCGAGACTGCGGCAGCCACGACCCTCAGAGGAGACACGCTTCATGACTGCGATCTATCAGGAGCACGGCGACATCGCCGTCATCACGCTCGACAATCCACAGGTAAACGGACTCGGCCATGCAACGCGCATCGGCATCGTCGATGGCGTGAATCGCGCGCTCGATAATCCTGCGGTGAAGGCGATCGTACTGATTGGTTCGGGCAAGGGCTTCTCCGGCGGTGCGGACATTCGCGAATTCAACTCGCCGAAGGTCTTGCAGGAGCCGTCGCTGAATACGGTGATCCGCGTCGTCGAGGGTTCGGCCAAGCCTGTGATCGCGGCGATTCACGGGATGGCGATGGGCGGCGGACTGGAACTGGCGCTGGGCTGTCATTACCGGGTGGCGACGGCGGGTGCACAGATTGCACTGCCGGAAGTCAAGCTCGGGATCTTGCCCGGTGCGGGCGGCACGCAGCGTCTGCCGCGCGTGCTTGGCCTCGAACACGCGCTGAACATGATTGTCTCTGGCACCACGGTGATGTCGGAAAAGCTGTCCCGCTCGAAGCTGTTCGACCAGATGATCGATGGTGACCTCGTCAATGGCGCGCTCGCGTTTGCCCGCAGCGTCGCAGATCGTCGTCCGCTGCCGAAAGTGCGTGATCTGGGCGTTGAAATGCCGAATGCGGAAGGCTACCTGCAGTTCGCGCGCAATGCGGTGCGCACTGTGGCCGGACCGTTCCCTGCGCCTCTGAAATGCGTCGATGCGGTCGCCGCAACGATCACGAAGAAGTTTGAAGACGGCCTCGCGTTTGAGCGCAACCTCTTCCTCGAACTGGTGCAGACGCCGGAGTCAAAGGCATTGCGCCATTCGTTCTTTGGCGAGCGCGCCGCATCGAAGATTCCCGATGTTCCGGCCGACACGCCGCTGCGCGAGATCCATTCCGCCGCCGTGATCGGCGCCGGCACGATGGGCGGCGGTATCGCGATGAACTTCGCGAACGCCGGCATCGCGGTCAAGCTGCTCGAAATGAAGCAGGAGGCGCTTGACAAGGGCCTGGCGACCATTCGCAAGAATTACGAGAATTCAATGAAGAAGGGCAAGCTCACACCGGAGCAACTCGACAAGCGCCTGGGTCTGATCAGCGGCACGCTGTCCTATGACGACATTGCGTCGGCCGACATCGTGGTCGAGGCGGTTTTCGAAGATATCGGCGTGAAGGAAGTGGTGTTCAAGAAGCTCGATGAGGTGATGAAGCCGGGTGCGATCCTGGCCTCCAACACGTCGACGCTGGATGTCGACCGGATCGCCGCATTCACCAAGCGTCCGCAGGACGTGATCGGCATGCACTTCTTCAGCCCGGCGAACGTGATGAAGTTGCTGGAGATCGTGCGCGGTGCGAAAACGGGCAATGACGTGCTGGCCACCGTGATGGCGCTGGCGAAGAAGATCAAGAAGACCGGCGTGGTCTCCGGGGTCTGCGACGGCTTCATTGGTAACCGTATGGTTGAGCAGTACATCCGCCAGGCCTTCTTCCTGCTCGAGGAGGGCTGCTTGCCGCAACAGGTCGACAAGGCGATCGAGAAATTCGGCTTTGCGATGGGACCGTTCCGGATGAGCGACCTGGCCGGCAATGACATCGGCTGGTATATCCGCAAGCGTCGTTACATCGAGAAGCCGGACGTCATTTACTCAAAAATCGGCGACAAGCTGTGCGAGAAGGGCCGTTTCGGCAAGAAGACCTCGGCCGGCTGGTATGACTACAAGGCGGGCGATCGCAAAGCCTATGCGTCGGATGAAGTGAATCAGATGGTCATCGCGCATTCGGCTGAGGTCGGCGTCGAGCGTCGCAAAATCAGCGACGAGGAAATCGTCGAGCGGCTGGTGTATGCACTGGTGAACGAAGGCGCGCTGATCCTCGAGGAGGGCATCGCGCTGCGTGCGTCCGACATCGACATGGTCTATCTGACGGGCTACGGCTTCCCGCTGTTCCGCGGTGGACCGATGTTCTACGCGGATACGGTAGGTTTGCCGAACGTGCTGCGCTCGATCCGCAAGTACGCCAAGGGCAACCATCCGGAGGCGTGGACGCCGGCACCGCTGCTGGAGAAACTGGCCTCAGAAGGCAATTCGTTCAACTGAGCTTTCCTTCGGGGCAGTGTGCGACGCTGAACGATGCCAAGGGTCTGGAGCCTGAGGCCGGCGGGGCAGCACCGCAGCGCTTACCAGTAATTTTCTGTCAAAAACTGACCTGCCGCCATCCGGCGGCAGGGTTGCATTCCGCGTGCGTGCAAGCGCGCGCGCATGTCTTCGATCATTTGCGGGTTCCCGCATAGCATCACCCGTGATGCTTCTGCCGTGACAGCGCAGCCTGCGGTGGCTTCGAGTTTTCCGTCATCCCATGCCGTAGTGATGCGGGTGGTGAGGCGGCTTCCCGGCGGTCTCGCACCGCCCTGACTTTCCGGAGCGCGGCTGACGCACTCGAGCAGGCATAGCACGGCAGAATCCGCCGACGTGTCTGCCTGCCGCTGCAGCAGTTCATCACGATAGATCAGGTCGCGCTCGTCACGTACGCCGTGAACCAGGATGATGCGACAAAACTGCTTCCCGACTGCGCCGTCACGCAGCATCGACAGGAAGGGCCCGATGCCCGTGCCGGTCGCCAACATCCACAGATGCTCGCCATCGACAAACCGGTCCGGGGTCAGGAATCCATAGTTCTCGTGCTCGATGTGAATGGCGTCACCCGGTTGCACTTCAGCCAGTCGTGACGTGAACAGTCCGCCCGGTACGAGCACGGCAACGAATTCAAGCAGCTTCTCGTGCGGTGCACAAACCAACGAGAAAGCGCGCCAGATCAGGCTGCCATCCACCGACAAGCCGATCCTTGCATACTGGCCCGGCAGAAACTTCAGTTCAAGGGGACGGGTTGCGGTGAAACTCAGCAGCGACGGCGTCCAGTACCTGATGCCGACAATCCGCTCGACGGAGTGGGGTTTGACACGGGGCGGGTCATGCAGCATGGCGTTCTTCGGTTCGATGGAATGGGCGGTCAACAACAGCGCGCCACCTCATGAGGTTTGGACTTCACTACAGCGTTGTTTGCTCACGACGATTTTGCAATCGCTGACTTGCTGTCACACCGACCGCTTATGTTTCAGATCGTCGATATTCCATAGTTTTAAAGTCAACAACTACCATCGCGTTCCCACAGATCATCTTCACGAGGAAATCGATGATGAAAAAAGTTGTTATCTCACTGCTCACTTCCGCGATGGCCATCACCGGTGTCGCAACGCAAGCGATTGCGGCCACCAGCAGCGCGCAACTGGAAGTGACCGCCAGCGTAGAGTCTTACTGCCAGATCACGACTGCGCCCGTCAATTTCGGCAAATACGATCCGGTTGCCAAAGATGCGAAATATGCGACCGGTTCCCTCGAGGTTGCTTGCACCAAAGGCACCACGCCGACAGTCGTCCGGCTGGACTACGGAGTCAATGCCGCCGGCTCGGCGGCCCGGGCGATGACGACCGTCGAGGCCAACAGCGACCTGCTGAAATACGAACTGTACAAGCCGCTCGCCGCAGGCGGTTCGTGCTCGGCGTCGAATACCGACGTTTGGGGCAATACGCCCGAGACAGGTCTGCCGGTGACCGGTTCCCCGAGCATTACTGCTCCGAGCATCTACAACGTCTGCGGCAAGATCGCCGCAGGGCAGGATGTGAAGCACGGCAGCTATAAAGACACCGTGACCGCGTACGTAGACTTCTAAGCATCATGCGCCCGGTGCCGCTATCTCCAGTCGACTGGCTTGCGCGCCGGGCGCACTCGTTCATGATCCGCTCGCTGAGCGTCGCAGCATGTCTGTACGGCGCCCTGCTCAATGGCGCCGACTGTCATGCCGGAGCCTTCGCTGTCAGCCCGACGCGCATCGACTTATCGGATGCGCAGTCGCGCGCCCTGATACAGATTGATAATCCCACTGCCGAGCCGGTTACCCTGCAGCTCAAGCTGATGGCGTGGTCTCAGCCCCATGGACGGGATCAGCTGAGCCCGAGCCGCGAGATTCTTGCTACACCGCAGATCCTCACCGTGAAACCCGGCGCGACGCAGATCCTGCGGATTGGCGCACTGCGCAAGGCTGACCTGCACGTCGAACTTGCCTATCGCCTGATGCTGGAAGAGATTCCTGCACCGGTGCCGCCAGACTTCAAGGGATTGCGCGTCCTGCTGAAAGTCAGCCTGCCGGTCTTTCTGAAGCCCGCTACCGATGGAAAAGAGCAGCTCGAGGTGGCGTTAGCGGCCGATGAGTCGCAGCAGTTGACCCTGCGGATTTCGAATTCCGGGAACGTAGCTGCCCATCTGCGCGATATTTCGCTGCATCCTGCCGATGCGCCGGCGACCTTGCTGGCGTCACATCCGACCAGCGTGTATGTGCTTGCGGGGCAGCAGCGCATCGTTGTCCTGAAATCCGGCGACATCGTTCCCGGTACCAGGTACTTGATCAAGGCAGCATCTCCATCCGGCCCGCTGCAATTCCATGCGACCCTTGTTCCGCGATGACGTGTCGCGTGTACAAGGACGACGCCGCTCACTGCCCAGACTGGCGTTGACATGGTTGTTGTCGTTGTACTTCGGCGCGGCACCTGCGCAGGAAGCGGTAACGGTCGGGTCGGGCTTTGATGAGCTCATCGTCGAACTGAACCTGAATGGCACATCGGTCGGGGAGGGCGTGCTGGTGTTGCGCAACCGCACAGGCGAGTGGTTCCTGCCGAGCGATGTGCTGGCGGATGCCAAGGTGCTGAGCGCGGATGTGCCTGCGGTACGGTTCAACGAAACCTCCTACGTTCCACTGGAATTGCTGGGAACGCAGGCATCTTCGTTCGATGAAGGCCGGATGGCCTTGGCTATTCACCTGCCACCGAGCCGGTTCCGGCCGACCTCACTGGGTACGGGATCGACAGGTGATATCACGCTGCCAGGTCAGAGTGCGGGCGCCTTCCTGAACTACGACCTGCTGCTCGATCATGTCGCTGGGCATGGCGGCCGCTCGCTGTATACGGAAGCAGGCGGCGCGATGGTCCAGGGCGTGGGCGTCATCAGTGCCCTGGCGATCGACCGTGTCGGTTTACGCCACAGCGTGCGGCTGGACACGACCTTTACCCGGGACCTGCCTGAGCGCATGGCGACGCTGCATGTCGGTGATGGGATTACGCATGCGTCGACGATACTCGGCAGGCCTGTCAGATTCGGTGGTGTGCAATGGGGAACCAACTTCCAGACCCGCCCCGGGCTGGTCACGGTGCCGGTTGCGACACTGTCGGGCCAGGCGGCGCTGCCATCGACGGTCGACCTGTATGTCAATGATGTTTTCCAGACGCGCAGCACGGTGACACCGGGGCCGTTCTCGATCATCAGCACACCGCTGGTGTCGGGGGAGGGGGAAGTGGTGTTGAAGATCACCGACATCGCCGGTCAGCAGCAGATTGTCACCCAGCGGTTTTATGCCAGTTCGGTGTTACTGGCGCAGGGCTTGACGGACTATTCCGTCGAACTGGGTGCCTTGCGCAGAAATTATGGCCTGCGCAGCAATGATTACGGTGACCTGTTCGTTGCCGGCAGCTGGCGGCACGGCATCAGCAACCGCCTGACTGCCGAAGCCGCCGTGAATGCACAGCAAGGCGGTGGAGTCGGTGTGGAGGTCGGGGCAAGCGCCGCATTTACGCAGATCGGTACAGCGGCGGCTGCGCTCGGCTTGAGCCATGCGGAAGGCGGCCCCGGCGCCCAGATCGCGATGGGGTTCGAGCGCCGCACGAACACACACAGCATCTCGCTCAGGACGCAGTTCGCCAGCGAGCATTTTCGACAGACCGGTGTCGACGCAAACCAGATGCTGCGCCGCCTGATCAGCCTGTTTTACGGATATCGCATCGAGGGTCTCGGCAATATCGGCTTCTCATACACACGGCAACAGCGTGCGGGCGCAGAACCTGTCGCGATCGCCACCGCGAGCCTTACACCACGACAGACTCGCTGGGGAAATTTCACCTTGTCACTGGTGCAGAGCCATGCCGAGCGGAATGACACATCGATCAATGTGTTCTGGTCGATGAATACTGATCGCGCTACCACCATGAGCGCATTTGTTACCCAGCCGTCCGATGGGCCCTCCCAGAGCGTATTTCAGGTGCAAAGTAACCAGCCTCCGGGCGAGGGTTGGGGTTATCGCCTGCAGGCCGCCAGCAATGCGGCCAATCAGGCATCGGTGTTCGGACAGAACGCGTTTGGGTCTGGTCGGCTCGACGTTGCTGAGCTGCATGGGCAAGCCAGTGTACGCGCCGGCATCAGCGGTGGTTTCGCGCTGCTTGACGGGCAGATGTTCGTCACGCGCCGCATCGATGGCAGCTTCGGTGTTGTGCGGGTGCCCGGATTCGACAATGTACGCATCTATGTCGATAACCAGCTCGCGGGCCGCACGAATGCAGACGGATATGCGCTGCTGCCCCGCCTGCATCCTTACCTGAAAAATAATGTCTCGATCGAACAGCTCGATCTTCCGCTGGATGCACGGCTGGAGCAGTTGCGCGTCCATCCGGTGCCCGCATGGCGCTCCGGGATCGTGATTGATTTCCCGATACGGCACGCTGCGGCAGCGACGATGGACCTGCTCATGGACGACGGCACACCGGTTCCCGCAGGCTCAGGCGTCACGCTGGCGGTCGACGATGCGCTCGGCGGCGAAACCTTTGTGGTCGGCGATGAAGGCTTGCTCTATGTATCCGGACTGCGGTCGCAAAACACACTGCGTGCAAGCTGGGCGCAGGGTCGCTGCGAGGCACGGGTCCGCTATCTTCCCGAAAAAGGCATGGTGCCTCATCTCGGCCGGCAAATCTGTGAACGCCAGGGGGGCAGGAAATGATCAGGCTCGCAATCCGCATCGCTGCATTTCTTGCTACGCTGTTCCCGGGGGCGATGGCCAGCGCGATGAGCTGCGGACTGTCCGGCACCCCGCAACTGGCCTTTGGACGCTACGCGCCATGGTCCTCGTCCGTGCATGACGTTCAGGGGACGTTCTATCTGGAATGCACGCCGGCTTCCCCGGGAGAGATTCTGAATGTCCGCGTGACGCTGCTCCCCAGCTTCCCGGGAAGCATGACGATGCGCAATATAGCGACTGGCGAGTGGCTGCGATTCACTCTTTACCAGGATCCCGGCCGCATGACACCCGTCTACGGTGATCTGCTGTTTGCATTGCGCACGCCGCTGGCGGTTTCGACGCGATTCCCGATTACGCTGTACGGCCGGATTGCGGCCGGCCAGAATGTTACGGTTGGCCGCTACCGTTCCCGCCTCACGGTGTTGGTTGAATACTGAAGTCGCAGTCGGGCGCGCTGTCCCACGCGCTGGCATTCGCCGGTCACAGTTTTGCCGCCGGCTTGCTCGCAACTACGCGCGGATTCCCGCTGCTTCCTACCGTCTGCAGACTGACCGGACGGCGCCATATGCGCGCCATGTAATCGAGCACACGCTCTGCCCGCGGTATGTCCAGCCCGCGTCCGTCGCCCTGGAAGTCGTGCACCAGTTCAAGACTGCCATCGACGTGCAGTGCACGCACCGCGACACGCGGCGCGCCATAGTTGAATTTCGGTGCCAGGATAGCCTCGCGTATCGCATGAATGTCTTTTTCGGCGATCCGTATGCCACCTTCGTGGTCGGCTTCATAAACAAACAGGTCGAGCTTCTCAGCCAGTTCCTGCGTCATGTAATTGCGGATGAAACCGAAGTCATCCTCGTCATTGCGGATCTGCTGTGCCTTCGGCAGGCCGTGCTGCTCGATGATGTCTTCCCAGATCGAGAAGCCGAGATGGTAGGGATTGATCGACAGCGACAGCTGGTTGTCCGCCGCGAAGGGTCGTACCACGTCCGAGTGCGCCTTGATGGCTGATACATACAAGTCGGAGGGGAGGAAATCCGCATCGCGCAGCAGCCGTGCATGCCAGTACGAGGCCCAGCCTTCGTTCATGATCTGGCAGGCAAACACCGGGTAGAAATAAAACGATTCCTCGCGTACGGCAAGGAAGATGTCGCGCTCCCATCCCTCCAGTTCTGGCGCATAGGTGGCGATGAACCACAGCAGGTCATACTCCGGGCGCGGGGGAATCGCCGGACGCCCCCGTGCGACGAAAGGTGGCGGATGGGCCTCGCCGGGCAGTTGGTGAAAGCGCGCACCGAAGGTGTCGGCATCGTTGGCCGCGGCCGGGGTCGGGAAGGACACCGGGTAGGGCTGGCGGTGCAGAGGCTGGTTGATGTCCACATGCGGCTCCAGTGCCAGCGCGGCATCAAGGATTTGCTCGACGCGCTCTTGACCATGCTGCTGCAGCGCGGCCTCGATCGTATGGGCGCGAGCCGCCGCCTGCTCCAGGATATGGCCACCGGCCATGCGCATGAAATGCGCGAACAGGTGATTATTCTTTGCAAAATCGGCATGGCCTATCACATGCGCGACGACCAGCACATTCTCTGCCAGCGAGTTGTCGCGCACCAGATAGGCATGGCAGGGATCGCCGGGAAACATCACCTCGAAGATGCGCGAATTGCCCATCCCTTGCCGAATCAGCTGGTGGATATAGCGGATCCCAAACGACCAGTGGGGCATGCGGACCGGCAAACCATAGACGGAAATCTCCATCATGAAATTGGTCGGTACCAGCTCGAAGTCGACCGCATAGTAGTCCAGCCCAAGCCGGCCGGCGAGCGCCTCGATACGCTCCGCATAGCGAGTCAGTTCGTCAGCTTCCATCAGGCCTCCGTACCTTGCATCGCTTCCTGCAGGAAGAATTTCCTTATCGCCTTCCAGATGTCATCGGGCTGGTTGAGCACGCAGCTGCCGAGCGGCGCGCCGGCCTGTTCAAGCTGGTTGCAAATGGTCTTCATCTCGGTGTCGGTGACGCGCGACGAGCCAGGCACCGTCTCGACATAGCCCACGTAGTTCAGCAGTGTCGTCAGTCGGGCCAGTCCGGTCGTTGCAGCCGCCCGATCCTCGGTAAAATTCTCGCCATCGGATGCATAGAACAGGTACCCGTTGTACTGCGCCGGATCGTATTCCTCGTCGATCATCCGAAGCGCCAGCTCGAATGCCGTCGATGCACCGGTGCCGCCGCTACCTGTGACCTGGAAGAAATCGGCCTCCGAGAATTCCCATGCCTGCGTGGTGTGCGCGATGAAGCGCGTTTCCACTTTGCCGTACTTGCGGCGTATGCCCTGCAGCACGAAAAAGAAAAAGGTCTTCGCCAGCTTGCGCTCGGCATCTGTCATGCTGGCCGACACGTCGAGTGCGAACAGCACGACGGCATTGGTTGCCGGCTTGCGTCGGTGCACCAGTTGGCGGAAGCGCAGGTCTTCGTTCGAGAACGGCACCGCGTCCTGCTGTATCGCGCGACGCTTTACCGCTTCCTTGACCGTGCGCCGGCGGTCGAGGCGCGCGCGTGCGCCGCGCCGATCCCAGCCCTCGCGAACGAACTCGTCCTCGGACAGCGTGGTCTTTGGTTTCGGCTTCATGTCCGGCAGCTTCAGCGCCTCCCACAGCCAGTCGACGATATCATCGACCTTCAGTTCGAGCAGCAGCCGGACTTCGCCTTCGCTATTGTCTCCTTCACCGTCCTCGTCATCGGCCTGAGGTTGCGCAGGACGCAGTACATCGCCGGGATTTCCCTGACCCTGGCCGGCGTTGCGTACCGCATCCAGCTGGCTGTCGTTGAGCCGAAAGCGCGCATGCTCCAGCAGGCGCACCGGTAGCTGCACCATACGCCCCTCCGGACCGGTGATCAGATCCGCGCCGGCGACCAGATCGGGCAGGTGCTGCTGTACGCTCTCGCGCACCTTCTCGTTGTGGCGAAGCCAGTCGCGAGCCCCACGCGAGAACAGCGCGTACCATGGTGCGCCGCCTGAAATCGTGCTGTGGACGGTCATCCTGTGCCTCTCATCCAGAGTGAACTGCAAACGGACCCGAGGCGCAGATGCAGGCCGGCCTCATGTCCGGTAATTTGACTCCCGCGGATGCGCAATGTTTTCCATGCGGCGTCTGTCATTCTTGCGCCAGCAGGGTGGTGACGTAATTCAGCGCCTCGCGTGCGCTGTGGCTGTCGTAGCCATACTCGTCGACCATGCGTTTCTCGACGATCGAGATCTTCTGCCGCGCTTCCTCGTCCGGCCGGCTGGAGGAGCTGACCAGCCTCAGTACGTCGCGGCGCTGCTCGAAAAGATACTGCTGTACCGCATCGTGCAGCTGCGCATGACTGTCGAGCGTAAATTTCTCGCCGCGCTTGAACGCCCCCATGGCCTTGCGGACCACTTCCTGCCGGAACGACTGCTTGCCCGAGTCCGAGATGTGGATCTTCTCCTCGACGGAGCGCAGGAAGCGCTCGTCCGGCCGTCTTTCCTCGTTCGTGATCGGGTCGGTGACCTGGCGGTTGTCCAGCGTCGCCTCGACCTCGTCAAGGTACTTGTCGAGCAGGTCTTGCGCCTCCTGCTCGAAGGACACAAACAGTGCCTTGTGCACATCTTCCTTTACCCAGCGGTTGTAGAAGTGCTTGCGCGCCAGCACCAGATAGTCGATCCATTTGCGCTTCTTCTTTGCATCGATGCGCGCATCACTGTCGATGGCATCCTTCAGGGCCAGCAAGACGTCCATCGTACTCAGGCTGCGTGTGTTCGACTGAATAATCGCGTTGGACAACGCGTTGATGACGAAACGTGGTGATACGCCACCCAGTCCTTCGTCCGGCAACTTCTGGCGTGCACGATCGGCGTCGGCGCGGTTGACTCCCTCCACGTCTTCGTGCGCATGGATGCGGACCTTGCGTGCAAGGTCCTGATCCTTGTCTTCTGCTTCATGCAGCCGGGTCAGGATCGCGAAGACAGCCGCGGCATGGAGTACATGCGGATCCAGATGCACTTCGCGGAAAGCCGGCGCGGCCGACGAGATCAGCTTGCGATAGATGCGCGCCTCGTCGACGTAATTCAGCGTGTATGGCACCTGGATGATGACCATGCGATCCAGTAGCGCCTCGTTCTCGCTCTCCTGCAGGAATTTTCGGAATTCGGCCAGGTTGGTGTGCGCGAGTATGGTTTCATCGAGATAAATCAGCGGGAAACGTGACACCTTCACGTTCTTTTCCTGAGTGAGCGTCAGCAGCAGGTAAAGGAATTCCCGCTTGACCTTGAGGATCTCGATCATCTCCAGCATCCCGCGGCTGGCCGCATAGACGGCGCCCGACCAGGACCAGGCACGCGGATCCCCCTCGTCGCCGAATTCGGCCACTTTCGACAAATCGACCGAGCCGACCAGATCAGCCAGATCGGCGGTGGTCGGGTCATGCGGTGCGTAGGTGCCGATGCCGCTGCGGCCGGCTTCCGAAATGAAGATCCGCTCAACCGGCACCTGCAGGAAATCGCCATTGAACTGCTGCTCCAGACGCATCCGGCAATACGGGCAAACCTCGCCGCTGATGTCCACACCATAGGTTTCGCGGAAATTCGGCCGCAGCGTGTGCGGGATCAGGTGCAGCGGAGATTCATGTACCGGGCAGTCACGTATGCCGTACAGCGCTCCCGCATCCGTGTGGCTGTATTCCTCCAGGCCGCGCTTGAGCAGGATCACGAGTGTGGACTTGCCGCCCGAGGGCGGCCCGAGCAGCAGCAGCAGGCGGCGGCCAACCTCGGAGCCGGCTGCAGCGGCCTTGAAGTAATCAACCACGCGTTCGATCGCTTCGTCCATGCCGAACAACTCATCTGCGAACAAGGCGGTACGCACCTGACCGTGCGTATCCTCATGCCGTGTCCACCGGATCATGTCCCAGATATACTGGTGTGAACTGCGCACCACCCCGTGTGGGTCGCCCGGCAGAATTTTGTCAAGAAACTCGCCGAGCGTGCCGGTCCAGTAATTCGCCTTGTGCTCGCGCGTGAAGGCCAGCAGGCTCTGCATGAAATTTTCCCGCTGTCCCGTGCTCCATTCCTTGTCAGTGTTAGTCATGAACCGCGCTCCCTGGCGAATATGAACAGGCTGGTGTGAAGACAACTGACAAGTGGACAATGCAAGCACGGTGGCGGTTCGCGGGCAGGCGCTGACTTGCAATATTTTCAATCAATGCCAGGCCACGTCGCGCTACAATCCGCGCCCTTTCGCTTCATTGAATCAACCTGTATTACCGAGACGCCTATGCAGACCACTGCCGAACCCATCCATCTGAGCCCCCACAAAGCCCAGGAACAACCGCACCGCATCGTCGTCGTCGGCGGCGGCGCCGGGGGGCTGGAACTGGTGACCCGCCTCGGCGACCAGCTTGGTCGGGATGGCAAGGCGCAGGTGACACTCGTCGACCGCGAAGCCACGCACATCTGGAAGCCCCTGCTGCATGAGGTCGCGGCCGGCAGCATGGATCCGAACGCACACCAACTGGAATACATTGCACAGGCGCGCTGGCATCATTTCGAGTTCCAGCAAGGAGAAATGCTTGACCTCGATCGGCTGAACAAGAACTTGACGGTTTCCGCGCTACTCGATGAAGCAGGGCATGCGATCCTGCCCGAGCGGCAGATACCGTACGACACGCTGGTGCTGGCGATTGGCAGTGTGACCAATTTCTTCGGCGTGCCGGGTGCAGCCGAGCATGCGATGGCCATCGATACCGTGGGCCAGGCCGAGCAGGTCAGGCGTCGCATCCTGGCCGCCTGCATGCGCGCACAGACACGGCATGCGGAGGCCGATGGCCAGGAGATGCAGAAGGTCAACCTGGTGATCATCGGCGGAGGCGCAACGGGCGTCGAACTTGCGGCCGAGTTGCGCAATACCGCCGAGGTGCTCGCTGCCTATGGACTGTACAAGCTCAACCCGCAGCGCGATATTCGCATCACCCTGGTCGAGGCCGGGCCGCGCATCCTGCCACCACTGCCGGAACGGATTGCGAAAGACACTGCGCGCCTGCTGGCCGAACTGAAAGTAAAGGTAATGACGGGGGACCCGGTCACCGCAGTGAGCGCCGATGGCATACGCACAAAAAGCGGCCGGGAGTTGCCGAGCGACCTGACCGTCTGGGCTGGCGGCATCAAAGTGCCGGCCGTGCTGGGCCGCGTCGGGCTGCCGACCAATCCGCTCGGGCAAGTGATCGTGTCGCCGACACTGCAGACCATCACCGATCCGGATATTTTTGCGCTCGGCGATTGCGCCAGCTGCCCGTGGCCCGCGACCGGAAAATCCGTGCCGCCGCGTGCGCAGGCCGCGCATCAGCAGGCATCGCTGCTGGTGGCCAGTATGAAGCGGCGATTGCAGGGACGCAGCCTGCCCACCTTCACCTACCGCGACCACGGCTCACTGATCTCGCTCGGCCATTACGAGACTGTCGGCAACCTGATGGGCCGGCTGGTCGGCCGCTCCGTACGCATTCAGGGCTGGCTCGCGCGACTGCTTTACCTGTCGCTGTACCGGCACCACCAGCTCGCGCTGCATGGCTTCCTGCGCATGGCGCTGGACGCGTTTGCGCAATGGCTGAGGCAGCGCACATCGCCCCGCGTCAAGCTGCACTGAGTTCGCCGCTTCCCGACAACCGCCTGACCGGTATCACCGGCAGGCGGTTTTTTTCTGGTCGCGGGACAGGCATGGCCGGCGAACTAATTACCTAACAGAATCATTCCCACGCATAAAATTTACCGACTTGTTGTTCTATTGATGAAATCGTACGCAAGTTTTTTGCTCGCTCCGATCAACTTGTTCGGTGCTTGAACAAAATTCGGAACATTTTGTTGCTTGTTTTCACAAACTTGAAAAATTGTGCCGTTGGTACAGGCTTAACAAGGAGTGGATGCATGGCAACTAATCTCGAACGTATGCAGATCATGATGGAAGAGATCGGGCCGAGCCTGCCCGATATCCAGACCGTCATCCAGAGCGAAGACAGGAACTGGGCGGTCCAGTTCAGTGATGAGTCAATCGTGATGCTGGAGTGGGTCGAGGGTCCGGATCGTGTCGTGCTGACCTCTCTGCTGGGCGCGCCATCAGAATCGATGCAACTCTCCGTCTACGAGACCCTGCTTTGCTACAACCTGTTGTGGAAGGATACCGGCGGCGTAAAGATGGCCTTGTCCGGCCCCGGCGGCGAACTGGTCGTGATTTACGAGCTGTTTTCGACCGAGCTCACATTGAACGAGCTGCAGACCGTACTGACGAATTTCGTCAGCATCGCGCAGATATGGACGGTGTATGTGACGGGAGAGGGAGGGCAGTCGGGAATACCCTTGCCAGGCTCGATGGACATGTTGCAACTCGGCGCCTGAGTTTCCGAATGAACGAACGAAAGGACATGGACATGGGGAATGCAATCAACGGGCTGGCAGGCCGGAGCGCGATGGCCGCGATGGACAGCGCGCAGGACGCAGCGCCGCCGGTGGCTACCGACCAGCAAGTGAAAACACTGTATGGCACCGCGACGCAAGAGCTGCAAAGCATGATGAACCGGCTCAGACAATTGCCGGAAACGGCCCAGGCCTTGGTGAGTTCGCGCAATCCCGACCTGCAATGACATCACTGACACCATTCACCGAGACAGGAACATCATGGCCACCACGATCGAACAGATACTGCAACTGGTACAGGAGATCGGTCCCAGCATGCCCGAGATCGACGCCATCGTGCAGACCGAGGAACCCAGCTGGGCGATACAGTTTTCTGACGAAACCGTCCTCATCCTCGAGGCAGTCGACGATCCGTCGCGCATCGTGATCTCGGCCGAACTGGGTGTCGTGACCGATGCACAGCAGCGCATCGTGTATGAAACCCTGCTGTGCTACAACCTGATGTGGCGTGACAGCGGTGGCGTGAGGATCGGGCTGGCCGGACCACAGGGTACGCTGATTGTCAGCACCGATATCTGCCTGGCCGATCTGACACAGGGTGACCTGCAGCAGGAAATCGGCAAGTTCCTCAAAATCACCCGCTCCTGGAGACAGTATGTCGCACAGGCCGACAAGGACGCGCAGACTGCGCTGCCGCCGCTGCCCGGCATGGGCGCTGCAGGAAGCTATCTGCCGGCCTGATCGGGTGCAACGATGAAGCCGGATACCCCATCGCGCATTCGCCATGAGATGCGTGCGCCCACCTCACCAGAGGACGCCCTCAAAGAACTTGATGAACTGACAGAATTTCTGGGCAGGGTCAAGGACGGCGCCCGCCTGCGTGCAAAAGAAGAGGACGGCGTGACTTTCCTGCATACGCGCACAGGTACGATTTTCGGAAGGATTATTAAACGGCTGACGATGTCATGGCCTGAAGCGAAGGCACAGCGCAATCTCGCAAGGCAACTTGTCGCCAATGTGCTGGCCAGGTTGAGTGATGCTGGCGGAGTGACCGGCCAATCGATTCGGCTATTGAAGGATCAAATCCTCAATGAAACGCTTATGCCTGACAGTCTCGAAGAATTCAGTATTGACACGCTGCGTTATCGGCTGCAATGCATTCGGACGCATCTGTCCGCTGAGTCCCAAAAATTAAGGGCTGCCAAATCACTTGCGAGCCCGGCACAGGAGGGCAATCCGCTATCGGTGGATACAAATTTTCCTGCAGCGGTCCTTGCTGAAGAAAAATCAGAAAAGAACGTTCAAGCTCCTGAACCTGCTGAATCTGCCGAATCGCCTGAGCCGACAGCTGCGCAGCCCGTAACAGTCGTCCACGAGCAAAATTCGACAAGTGCGATTGAAAAAATCGAAGAGCTTGCGTCCGCCCCTGCAGAAAAATCCAGTTTTGGCTGCTTTAAACTCGGAAAAAGCCTGTCCGCTTCATCAACCCACCGAATCGAAGCCTATCAGGCAGATGCTTACATCGTGTCGACCGTGCCGGGCAAGGAAGACACTCTGAAATTCAAGCTCGGCATAACCAGTTTTGATTCCGGCACAGCGCTTCCGACTGGCATCCACCTGTTTACCGGAACGCATACATTTGGCGGTGAAAAGCGCGACATCAGGAAGCTGCAACTCCGGCCGCTAGCGGGCTCAGACGAGGATGCGTTCATGTCGATGACCCGGGAAAGGCAAACACAGTATCTGAAGGAATTACACCAGCTCTACACAAACGCATTGACCCAAGCCTTTGATGATGGCGCAAGGACCTTTGCACTGCAGGCCTTGCGCAAGCCGTACCAGCTACTGACCCCAGAGGAAATCGACATGCTGGCCAAAGCAATCAAGGCATTTCAACAGGCGCATCCCGAAGCAAAAATCCAGGTCCTGCTTGAGCGTCAACAGGAGCTCTTACGATTCAATGACCAGATAAGCACCCGGCAGTAAGAAGCTGTCCCTGTCTTCCTCTTCCTCTTCCTTCTCTCTGACACCCGATCAGAACCTACCTCTTAGCTCACAAATACTGTATATTTGTACAGTATAAATATTATTCGCCCCGTATTCTCATAACAGCAAGAGGAACCCATGTCCGTCCCCGCACTGGCGGCGTCGGCCGCTTCGCCGTCGCTGCCGCCTTCATTGAATGAATTCGTCTGGCGTGCCGGCCGCATGGGCAGGACGCGCTGCGTTGTCACGCCGACCGGCCATGCGGCACTCGACCGCGAGTTGCCGGACCGGGGCTGGCCACATCGCGCGCTGATCGAATTACTGCTGCAGCAGGGCGGCATCGGCGAGATGCGGCTGCTGCAGCCGGCGCTGCAGGCGCTGGGAAATCGGCGCATCGCGCTGCTGCAACCGCCGCATCTGCCACAGATTGCCGCCTGGCGGGACTGGGGACTGCCAGCCGAACGGCTGCTATGGGTGCGTACAGCGCGCCCTGCGGATGCGCTGTGGAGCGCGGAACAGATCCTGCGCAACGGTAGCTGTAGTGCGCTGCTGTTCTGGCAAGGTGCCATCCGCCACGAATCGCTGCGCCGGCTGCAACTGGCCGCGCAGGCGTCGGACATGCTGTGCTGGCTGCTGCGTCCGCTCGCTGCCGCTGACGCAGCCTCACCCGCGCCGTTGCGTATCGCTTTGCGCCCGCTGGCCGGCGGCGTGCGGCTAGATATACGCAAGCGGCGCGGACCGCAGTGCGCGGCGCCGCTGGAGCTGCGCTGGCCCGGCCGTGCCGGATTGATCGACGAAGCGGCCAGCTGGCCGGACGAGGCAAGCGATGCACTGCTGGATCGCCGTCACCCTGCCGTTGCTGCCGCTGCAGTCGCTGCATCCGCGCTGGTGTGAGCCGCTGCCGCTGGCCGTCGTCGAGGGCGACAAGGTGATCGCACTCAACCGGCTGGCGGCAGCGCAGGGCATACGCCACGGCATGCGCCGTGCCACAGCCGCAGCGGTCGCGCCGGGCGTGCTGCTACAGCCGCGCGACCCGCAGCGCGAACGGCAGGCGCTGGACGCGGTAGCGCTGGCGCTGATGCAATACACGCCCGAGATTGCCGCCGACGGCCAGGACCTGCTGCTGGAGGTGAGCGCGAGCCTGTCGCTGTTCGGCGGTCCCCGGCATCTTGCGCAGCAGGTGCGTAACAGCGTGCATGCGCTCGGCTTTTCGGCAGGACTGGGAATGGCGCCGACCGCGCAGGCGGCCGCACTGTTTGCGCGCCAGCGCGGCCGCCTGCGCCGCAAGCTGAAACGGAGCTCAATGCGGCGCCTGCTGGACACGCTGCCGTTTACGCTGCTGCCCGCGGCGGCGCGCGATGCCGACTGGCTGGAAGGCCTGGGCTGCCGCACGCTGGCCGACCTGCGCCGGCTGCCGCGCACAGGACTGCGGCGGCGCACCCACGCCGGCTTGCTCGACACGCTGGACCGGGCATATGGCGAGGCGCCTGAACTGTTCGACTGGCTGAGCGCACCGCAGTGCTTCGATGCAGCCATTGAACTGCCGTATCGAATCGAGCAGGCGCCGCAACTGCTATTTGCCGCGCAGCGGCTGGTATTGCAAATGACAGGCTGGCTGGTCGCGCGTCAGCAGGCCGTGTCGCGCTTTGTGCTGTGGCTGGAACATGAACGCGGCCGCAGGCGCTGCGTGCCGACAGCGCTCGAGATCGCGCTGGCTGAGCCGGCGTGGCAGGAAACGCACCTGCTGCGCCTGCTGAAGGAGCGGCTGGGCCGGCTGCCGCTGGCCGCGCCCGTGATTGCGCTGCGACTGGAGGCAGCACAACTGGCGAGCTGGACGCCGCCGAGCGGCCAGCTGTTTCCCGAGCCGGGCGGTACGCCCGAAGACTATCGCCGCTTGCTCGAGTTGCTGGCCGCACGGCTCGGTCCGGAGGCCCTGCAGTTGCCGGCGGCTTGCGCGGACTATCGTCCGGAAGTCGCCAACCAGTGGCAATGCGCGCAGCAGGCGGGCAGCAACGATGAAGGTGCGATGCCGACGGCCTCGCGTCCATTTTGGTTGCTCGAACAGCCGCTGCCACTGGCAGTGCACGGGCACCGTCCGTTCTATGGATCGCCGTTGCGCCTGCTGGCCGGCCCGGAGCGCATCGAATCCGGCTGGTGGGATGGCGCGCTCGCGCTGCGTGATTACTTCGTCGCGCAGGGAGAGGAGGGTGCGTGCTACTGGGTCTATCGCGAGCGCGATGCGCAAAGCGCGCACTGGTTTTTGCATGGATTGTTCGGCTGAAGACACCGGCATTCACTGCCGCACACAGACACACCGCATGTCCACCTCATTCTCACTCCCTGGCTATGCCGAACTGCAATGCGCATCCAACTTCAGTTTTTTGCGTGGCGCATCACATCCCGAACAGCTGGTCGCGCGTGCGGCTGAGCTCGGCTATGCGGCGCTGGCGATCACTGATGAATGCTCGGTCGCCGGCGTGGTACGCGCGCATGAAGAAGCGAAGCGGCAGAAACTGCCGCTGATCGTCGGCAGCCAGTTTCGCGTGCAGGAGCACGGCGGCGGCCTGTCGCTGGTGGCGCTGGCGACGGATCGCGATGGCTACGGCAATCTGTGCGAGCTGATCACGCTGGCGCGCAACCGTGCCGACAAGGGTAGCTATCTGCTTGAGCGCAGCGATGTCGACGCACCGCCCGTCGCACTGGCCCACCTGCAAGGCCTGCCCGGCTGCATCGTGCTGCTCGCGCCGGATTACGGCATCGATGCGGTCCGGCTGGATGAACAGCTGGCATGGATGTGCGCGACCTTTGGCGCGCGTGCGCGCGTCGCGCTGACCCTGCTGCATCGCGGGCGCGACGAACAGCACAAGGCCACCGTGCTGCAGTCTGCCGCCATACACGGCTTGCGCGTGGCGGCCAGCGGCGATGTCTGCATGCATCTGCGTTCGCGCAAGCGGCTGCAGGACGTACTGGCGGCGATCCGCATCGGGCGACCGGTCGCGCAGTGCGGACGCGCACTCTTCATGAATGCCGAACAGCACCTGCGCTCACGGCTGCGGCTGGCCAATATGTACCCGCCGGATACGCTGGCCGAGACACTCGCGATCGCGCAGCAATGCCGGTTCTCGCTCGACCAGCTGCGCTATGAGTATCCGGACGAGCTGGTACCGGCTGGCCATACGCCATCGAGCTATCTGCGCGAACAGACGTGGATCGGTGCGCACCGCCGCTTCCCGGCCGGCATACCGGCCAACGTGCAGCAGCAGGTCGAGCACGAGCTGCAACTGATCGCCGAGTTGCGCTACGAGCCTTACTTCCTGACCGTGTACGACATCGTGTCCTTCGCGAAAAGCCGCTACATCCTGTGCCAGGGCCGCGGCTCGGCCGCGAACTCGGCAGTCTGCTATTGCCTCGGTATCACCGAAGTCGATCCTGCGCGCGGCAACCTGCTGTTCGAACGCTTCATTTCAAAAGAGCGCAATGAACCGCCCGACATCGATGTCGACTTCGAACATCAGCGCCGCGAGGAAGTGATCCAGTACATCTATGAAAAATACGGTCGTCATCGTGCGGCGCTGACCGGGGTCGTCATTACCTACCGTCCGAAAAGTGCCATCCGCGACGCGGGCAAGGCACTCGGCGTCGATGCGCAGATCATCGACCGGATCGCGACATCGCACCGCTGGTGGGACAGCAAGGACGCGCTGCATGAGCGCTTCAGCGAATGCGGGATGGATCCGGCGTCGCCGGTCGTGCAGCACTGGCTGCAGATCGCCGCGGAGCTGATGGGTTTCCCGCGCCACTTGTCGCAGCATCCGGGCGGCTTCGTGATCGCGCGCGACAAGCTGTCGCGACTGGTGCCGATAGAAAAGGCCGCGATGGCAGGGCGCAGTGTCGTGCAATGGGACAAGGACGACCTCGATGCGCTTGGCCTGTTGAAGATCGACATCCTCGCGCTCGGGATGCTGTCGGCGCTGCGGCGTGCGCTGGAACTGGTAGCGCAGCAGCGCGGCGAACCGTTCGAGCTGGCCGACATACCTGCCGAAGATGCGGCCACCTACGAGATGATCAGTCGTGCTGATACCGTCGGTGTGTTCCAGATCGAGAGCCGCGCGCAGATGAGCATGCTGCCGCGGCTGCAGCCCCGTACTTTTTACGACCTGGTGATCGAAGTGGCGATCATCCGCCCCGGACCGATACAGGGCGGGATGATCCATCCCTACCTGCGTCGCCGTCAGGGACTGGAGCCGGTCAGCTATCCGAGCGCCGCCATGCAGACTGCACTGTCGCGCACCCTCGGCGTGCCCATCTTCCAGGAGCAGGTGATGCAGCTGGCGATGCTGGCCGCCGGTTTTACGGCCGGCGAGGCCGACCAGCTGCGGCGTGCGATGGCCGCGTGGAAACGCAAGGGCGGGCTGGAAAAATTCCGTGACAAGCTCGTCAACGGCATGCTCGAGCGCGGCTACCAGCACGCATTCGCGCAAGCGCTGTTCAGCCAGATCGAGGGCTTTGCCGAATACGGCTTTCCTGAGAGCCACGCAGCGAGCTTTGCCTTGCTCGCCTATGCCAGCGCCTGGCTGAAATGTCATCATCCGGCGTCCTTCCTTGCAGCGCTGTTGAACAGCCAGCCGATGGGCTTCTATTCGCCGTCGCAGCTGGTGCAGGATGCGCAGCGGCACGGGGTCGACGTACGTCCTGTCGATATCAGCGCCAGCGACTGGGAAGCCACGCTCGAGCCTGACGCCGCTGGCGTTCTGGCCGTAAGGCTCGGCCTGAACCAGGTGCAGGGGCTGACGCAAGAGGCCGGCTGGCGCATCGAGGAAGCCCGTGCAGTGCGCCGCTTCAGCGACCTGAATGACCTCACGGCGCGTGCCACCTTGTCTGCGTCCGACCTGCGTTCACTGGCCGCGGCGAATGCGCTGAAGTCCATCGCCGGCCACCGGCGCGAAGCAAGCTGGCATGCCGCGGCGGCCACGCCCGGCAAAGGCCTGCTGAAGCACGCGATGGTTGCACCTGACGCAGTCAGTCTGCCGGCACCGAGCGAAGCACAGGAAATAGTTTCTGATTATCGAACTATTGGATTGACACTCGGCCGCCATCCGCTGGCCTTGCTAAGACAACATCTGCTGACGCGGCGCCTGTTGCCGGCCTCCGCCTTATCGGGTTTTCGGCAGGGACAGTTTGCACGTGCCTGCGGCATTGTCACCGTACGCCAGCGTCCGGCCACCGCCAAAGGCACCGTCTTTGTCACGCTGGAAGATGAGACGGGTGTAGTGAACGTGATCGTCTGGCCCGCGCTGGTCGAGCAGCAGCGTCGAGAGCTACTCCAGTCATCGCTGCTGGCTGTCTATGGGATATGGCAAACGGAGCATAACGTCAGTCATCTGATCGCCAGGCGATTGGTCGACCTGACTCCCTTGCTGGGCCAACTGAGAGCAGACAGTCGCGACTTCTGCTGAGACAGGGCGCGAAGAACCGCTGCCATATTCGCGTTACACAGGCAGCGGCGTCCGCGATTCGCCATTCGCCATGCACGCGGACTTTTTTCACGTCACCGCCAGAGAGCCCATGTCTATTCCATCGATCACCTCCACCACATCGACCACACCAGCCACCTCCGCACCAACCGCCAGCACTTCGCCGCCTTCCGGCAGCACGACACTGACACCTTCCCTGGTATCACCCGCAAGCGGCAACAGTCACAAGCCGAACACACCCGGCATCCCGATGAGCCCGCGCATGACCTCCAGAGTGCCGCCCTTGGTTCTGGCGAACATTACGTCGGACACGCATTCCGGGCCCGGCGCGCCAACTCGCAAGCACAGCCTGTTTTCTCTCGCGGCTCAGCCGCGACTGCCGTCGCCGCGCAAGCCGTTGACCTTGGCAACGCCGAAACCGCAATCAATCGATCAGTCACCACGCGCGGAAAAATCTTTGGAAAAAATCGGAAAGAAAAAAATTGCCACGGACGACCACGCTACGGTCGCGTTGCCTTCACCGCGAGAGAAGGCCGCCAAGGTTAACGCCCTATCCAGCCTGCCGCCTTCCGAGCCCGCTACCCCGCAGATAGCAGCCCACAGCGAACCGGTGCTGAAAGCTGTTTATAAATCGAGCAAAGTGGCAATGCCGGCTACGCTGTTGCAGAAGGCCGAAGTCGATCAGCGATCAAAGGCATTGGCGAAACTGATCGTCGATGACATTCTTCACAACCGGATGAAGGATGGTCACGCGTATAAATCCGGAGCCATCGGCGCTTCGTTTTATACGGAAAATCTGAACGACATCCTGCAGCCGCTGGTCAAAAGCACGTCGAATAAATACGTCGCGACAGACCAGTTGATGCAGGAAGCATTCGCCGACGATTTCAAGGCGAATGACGGATGGAAGAACGCGCAGAATGTCTATGGGAATGCCATGCGCACTGTCGTGGATCTGCACCGCATAGGTGACCTGGACGCGCTTGATCACGAAAACCAGCAACTGGTCAGGGGAAAACTGGAGGGCGGTGCCGAGGTGATTGTCCGCAACCTCATCGGACATCCGCCCAAATTGGGGGCAGCCGGGCTGCCGCCCAGTGTCACTAATTTTCTGGTGTATGCCGACCAGTACTTCCACGAAAAGCTGATGCAGGGTGATACGACCCGGAATATGTCAACCGAAAAAATGAATGAAACCCGCATCGCCTTGCAAAACAACCTGCTGCTGAATTACCTGCTCAAGCCAATGCTGGAAGCCCTGGCGCCGCCGTCGGCAAGCAAGACCGAAAAATGGTTTATCGATCTGGCCCTGAAAACACTGTCAAAACACGCCGGCGCGCTGATCAGCCAGATTCTCGCTCAGTCATTTGCGCAGTCGCCAAATGAGTTTCGGGAAAAGGTCGTGTTAAAGCATGCCACCGAAGAGCAGAACAAACGGGTAGAGCAGCGTATCGCGAAATTCAAGTCAAACACAATCGCTGGTCACAAGCGCTCGCGCAGCGCCGACACACCGCTCATCGATCCCCGCACGATGCACGAGAAGGCCCGACTGAATAAGAAAGAAGAAGCCCAGCGCAAACCCCAGGGCTCCGGCAAGACGATGAAGGAAGATCCGCCGGTCCGGACAGACGACATCGATCTGCAGAATTTCGAAAGTGAATTGCAGGATGCACTGGATTTCGTTGCCAGAGCAAACCGAACTACGCAGGCGACCCCGGGCGTCGTCACCATTACGACCACCTCAGCATTGGCCGACACGCTGAAGACCACGACAACGATGACGACTACAACCACTACGGCAACCGCGCCCGCACCCGTCAGTGCAAAGCCGTTAGCCGCGGCCTCGCCGCGGTTACCAGACACCTCCGCCGATGCCACGCAAGATCATTGACAGGGAGGTTGCATGAGTACCAGTCAAACGATGTCGCCGCGAAAATTTTCAGCGAGCACGCCGCTGCTGCAACTTTCGCCGCGGCGGGCAGAGCAGAACAACGGGGACGTCTTATCGAGCCCATCCACGCCGCGTATGCGATCGTGCCCACCGATGTCGACTCCGCTGATTCCGACACTGAATCTGCCAGCGTCGCGGGCGGCGGAGGCGACCAATGCTGGTTCGCAGAGCCCGAAAAAAGTCGGTCGCGCATCCAGCGAGCCGTTACTCGCCTCGTTATCCGCCATGGCGCCGGCAAGATCGGGAAGCGAGTCGCCGCGACCGGGCAGTACGCTGTCCCCGACCGGCCGGCAGCGGATCGACCGTTCTCCGCAGCAGTCCGCCAGCCCGCGCAACCGGCAGGACGAGACCATGCCGGATGTGCCGCCATCGCCACGCGATGTCAACACCCGACTGCTGGCCCTCGGCGATGAAGCCGCCACGCTGATCTTCGCCGGACTGAAATCAGCCAAGCCGAAGCTGAACAGGGAAACAATCGATTCGCTGGCACGCCATGAGACGTCTATCCCCATGAACCATTTGTCGCTCGCACTGCGCTCCAGGGTCGATCCGGGCAAGAGTGACAAGCTGTCGCATTCGCAGCTGATCAAGGCACTGTTTCTTCCCTCGCTGAGTCGTAGCGAGGTCGGCAAGACGCTGGTTGCGATGCGCAAGATGGTGATGCTGCAGTACGACGGCGCAACACTGACCCTCGCGCAGCGCGCGCAGATCGAAGAGAAAGACCCCGGTTTCAAGGTGCGCATGCAGGCCAATATAGCGCAGCAGGCGAAGGCCTGCGCCGCCATTGCACTGGGCCACGTCGGTCCCGGGCAAGCACCCGCGCTGTCAGCCAGCAAATTGCCGCCCGAACTGATCGCGTTCTGGATCACGATGGATCGCAAGCTATGCGAATGGGCGGCCGAGAACCCGGCGCTCCATGCCAGCCAGCTAAGAACAGCGCGCGAGAACCTCGGTTTCGACATACTGTTCACGCGGCTGATTTTGCCGCTTGCCCTGGGCAGCAAGGAAGACTCCCATCTGGTCATCCCGATGATTTTTTACGATGCGGTGAAGGATGCGCTGAAGGCCGATTGGCCGGCTTTCGTCGACAGCTTCATGGTTGCCGCCGACAGCCGCGCTGATGCTTCGGGTCCGCAGCACAAGCAGCGTGCCACCCGGACGCCATCAACCACATCAACCACCTCAACGGTATCGACCACCACCACGACCTCGCCCAGCCCCCGGCTTCAACCGGCTGATCGAAGCAACCCGACGAACTGAGGTCTTGACCCTCGGTTCCATGCCATTACGGCAGCGCTCCGGCGCGAATACGTGCAGCATCACTGCACGCATCCTTCGCGACCGGGGCCCCACACCCAAGCCTGACACGCAGGCGGTACCTCAACTTCCCCTGCGCCGACTTGGAAGGATATGCGCAAACGCAAGGCAAGATGCCGTGCCGCGGGGGTACAGTCAATAGGGTCGTGATGCGCGTACAGTGCTGCCTATTTTCGGCGTGGTCGTGCTGGCGTAGCGGCATCGTATTCGCCGCTCCGTTACCCGATCCGGCGTGTTGCGCGATGCACGTTCGCCTCCTGCCGTCGATTCACTACGGAGAAGTCGCATGACACAACCGGCCTGTCCGCCGCATGACTGCACGACCTTCACGCTGAATATCGATGACAAGATCTACCATTGCCCGGTGTCTGCTGCTGCGCTGTATGCGCTGTGCCGCGACCAGGACCGGTCGATGAGCCAGATCGATGCCTATCTCGCACTGAAGCTGAAGGTGCAGGCCACCGTCGTGCAAAAGCTGGAGGAGGGCGGGATGCCCGAGGTCCTGGATGTGGCGGATTTCATCAGCCGCTGATATGAGTCGCGCACCCAGACACCGTATCCCGTGCCCACGCCGGACGTTGCAACGCCCGGGGGGTCAGGCCGCGACCTCAAGGCGAGCGTCCAGCGGATGGGTGTACTGCAGATCCTGCAATAACTCGAACACCTCATCCTTCGACAGCACATAGCGCTCCATCAGCGTGGACTTCAGCTGTTCCATCCAGCTGTGATAGCTTGCAATCGCTACGATTGTCTGTGAATAAAGCTCATCCGCCTTCGCCTCGACCGCGCGCAGCGAATCGTCATGCGCACCGTCCCGCCTGAGCTGCCGGTAATCCAGTTTCGACCGCGAGTACATCGATAACTGGTTGACCATCAGTTCCAGCCTGGCGGTCACCTTCTGGATATCGTTCTGGCTGCCGACCGAAATGCCGCGTGCGCCGTAGAACAACTCTTCCGCTGCAACGCCGCCATACAGCTGCCTGACTTCCTGCTCCAGCTCTTCCAGTGTTTGCAGGCCAGCATCCGGCGTGGCCGACAGAACGTAGCCGAGCGCGCCCAGCTTGGACACCGATTCCGTACTGATCTTCAGCAGCGGCGATTTCGACTTCACTTCATCGAGCCGCAGGCCCTGCCTGAGCAGCGGATCAATCTGCATGAAGAAATGGCCCAGTTCGTGTAACGCGACGCGCTCGCGCTGCTTGTCCTTCTCGGCACTGGCGGCGCGATCGGTCAGGCCGATGGCACTGCGCTCGAATGCGCGAAATAGCAGATCGGTATCGATCCGTGTCTTTTCTTCAATCGCAATCATGCTGGCGCGGTCTACCACCGTTTCCAGCAGCGCCGGCGACAAGTTGGCGGTGATCTCGGCCACGTACTCGAGATTCAGGTGGTCCCAGTCGATCACGCCGGCGTCCTTGCGACGCAGGAAGACGCCGAGCAAGGCCTGTCGCTCCGCCTTGTTCGGCAGCCGGAAATTGATTTTCACTGCGAAGCGCCGCAGCATCGCCTCGTCCATCTCACTGCTGGCGTCATCGAAGTTCGATGCGACCACCCAGACCACGCCATGCCCTTCGTCGCTCTTGATGCCATCCAGCAGGCCGAGCAGGGTGTTTGCGGTGTCGTCATCCCATTTGCGCTCACCGCGTCCGCGCGGCATGAACAAGGATTGCGCTTCGTCGAGGAAGATCAGGCAGCGACCTTGCGCCACCGCCTTTTTGTAGATGGCATTCAAGGTCCTCGAGCCACCACCCACCAGGCCCGATTCCAGCCCCGAGCCGGAGGCCTGGATCAGCGGGATGCCCAGCTTCTTGGCCAGGTAGCCCGCCAGCTTGGTCTTGCCCGTGCCTGCCGGGCCGGTCAGCATCACATTGAATGGCTTGTCGATATTGTGCGACTTGTAGAGTTCGCGATTCAGGATCATCGACTCCAGATGCGCGACTTCGCGCTTGATGTCTTCCATGCCGACCAGGTCATCCATGCTGCCCTTGAGTTTTTCCGGTTTGATAACACTGACTGATCCGCCCATACCCGGCAGGCTCTTTCTCAGCATGACCGCCATCAGGACCAGCAGCAGGATGCCGATCGCATTGCGCGCCACGAAGCTGGCGGCGGCATCGACGAAGCCTCGCTGGCCTTCATAGTCTTGCAGTACCGCCGGGTTCGCCAGCAGCCAGTCCGGTTGCGCGATCGCATACGGAATGCCGTTTTTCAGCAAAACCTCGCGCTCGAGGTTCACATGGGTTGAGTTCGGCACTTTCACCGCCAATAGCTTGGCCTGGTCCTTGAACTTGATGACATAGCGCGGTGACTCGGCCATCGGCTGCGCGATCAGCAAGGATTCCAGTTGATCGCGCCGGGCTGGCAACGACGTGATCAGCGATACGTCCTGGCTGTAGACCACCGAGGAGGCCGGTAGCAAGCGGGGCGCGCTTTCAAACGAGATGATGATTGCCGACAGCAGCAGCAGCGCAAACAGCGACGTGCGCAGGCGGCCATTTTTCAGCAATTGGGCAAGCGAAGTGATCAGCGAGGAAAAGGTTGGCATGAATCGACGAGTGAAATTGCCGCGACCGGCGGCAGGTGGCATCAGGCGTGACGCGGCGATGGCGTGTAGCCGGGGTAGGACAGGGGAGTGAGGGAAAAGTTGCGCAAGACGGCGCAAGATGGGCCGCAAATGCGTTGGAAATTCGTCGGTTGGCATGGCGCTGTCCAGGCCAGCGGTTCAGCTGAAGCAGTTCAGCACCAGCCAGCAGCGGTCGGCACCCTCACGCGCACAGGTGCCGAACGCGCTTCATGATCAAACGAGGCCGAGTATCCGTCCCAGTTCCGTCAGGTAGGGGGTGTCTTTCAGGACTTCGCCTTCGACGCTGGCCACCACGTCGTCAAGTTTACGGCGCACGCCGTGCAGCTGTTGCTCCAGGCCCGGGCTGGTGCCGTCGGGACTGGCCAGCGTTCCCTTGAGCAGGTCGAGCTCGGCGCGTAATTCCCCGACCTTGGGCGAATCGGACGGCGCCGCATCAAGCTCCTGTTCAAGATCAGCGACCAGTGTGCGGATACGTTCAAGACTAAATTCTTTTTGCATAAGCAGCTCCTTTCATGCCCATGTTGGCCTTATGGGCAGGCACTGTCAATCTTCCGTGGAGGCGCCATGCTGGTGCGCGATTACGCGAACATGAACGTGATCTGCTGCGAAGCAGATACCCCCATCGCCGACGTGGCCGCGCTGATGCGGCATCATCATATCGGGGCGGTGCTGGTCGTGGACACGCAGCAGGAAGGCGCCAGGGTACCGATCGGCATCGTGACCGACCGCGATATCCTGGTCGAGACCATCGCGCTGGATGTCGATGCGAAGCTGTTCACGGCATCTGACCTGATGAGCGCGCCGGTGACGACCGTTCAGGAAAATGCCAGCCTGGGCGAGGCATTGGCCGTCATGCGCGGCAAGAAAGTTCGGCGCCTGCCCGTGGTCAATCAGGCGGGTAGCCTGTTCGGCATTATCACGACCGATGATGTGCTCAACCTGATCGCCGCGGAGCTGGCGATGATCGCCGGGCTGATCGTCGAGCAACCGGGGCGCGAGGGTCGGCTCAGGAAATAGCCGGGACAAGCCGTCTGGCCGGCGGGTGCGGATACTGGATGATGTCGTTCCTTTGACGCCATGTTGTTCCTTAGTTTTACATAATAATAATTATGCGCCATATAGATGATCCATCTGGCCGGGCCGTGGCGCTTGTCAAACAGAAAATTTGCTTGGGCTCAAACCACGGCCAGAACAAACCTGAAACACTGCACGAGCGCCTAACTACGAATCCAACGCACTTTTCCCACGAAGAATTTCTGGAGAATTCAAATGAAATTACTCAGGCAAACCTTTGTTTACGCATGGATTTTTATATTCAATACGGTCATGTTGGCTACGCCGGCTCAGGCAACCCTGATTGGCGTCGATGCGATCCACGCCACTCAATCCCGACCGGACGCCGAACAAAAAATCCAGACAGCGCTGGCGCGCGACGAGCTCAGCGGCACCCTGCAACGCCTGGGTGTGCGCCCCCATGATGTCAAGGATCGGATCGCCGCCCTGAGTGACGATGAAGTCAGCACGCTCGCGCAGCGGATCGACAGCCTGCCGGCGGGCGGCGACTTTTTCGCTACGGTCGGGATCATTCTCGTGATCTTGCTGGTCACCGACTTGCTCGGCTTCACGAAAGTATTCCCGTTTACCCGATCACAACGCTGAGATGCCACGGTCGGTCCGGAGCCTCTGTGCCGCGCTGCTGGCGACGTTGCTCACGGCAGCTTGCGCCACACAGACGCGCAGCCTGAGCATCACCGCCCCGAGTTTGCCGGAACGCGCCGAGCTGTCGACTACGCCATTTTTCCCGCAGGATCGCCATCAGTGCGGCTCCGCCGCGCTGGCAACCGCATTGGCGGCGGCGGGCTTTCCGGCCGAACCCGACCGGCTGGACAGCGAGGTCTACCTGCCCGGGCGAGAAGGTTCGTTGCAGGCCGACATGCTGGCGGCGGCCAGGCGCCACGGCGCGCTGGCCTTGCCATCGCCAACGACACTCTCCGGGCTGCTCACTGAGGTGGCTGCAGGTAGGCCGGTGCTCATCCTGCAGAACCTCGGACTTGGCATCGCACCGCGCTGGCATTACGCGGTCGTGGTCGGCTACGACCGCACGCTCGGCGACATCGTCCTGCGCTCTGGCACCCGCCAGCGCGAAGTGATTGCAATGCGTACGTTCGAGCATACGTGGGCGCGATCCGGCTTCTGGGGCATGATGGTACTTAGGTCGGGTGCATTGCCGCTGAAGGTCGACCCGCAGGTACTGGAAAAAGCGCTCGTGCAGCTGGAAAAATATGCAGCGCCCGCGGCCCTGCTGCCGTGGTATCGGCAAGCCGCCCTGCGCTGGCCGGATAGCCTGGTGTTCATGGTCGGGCTTGGCAATGCGGCTTATGCAGACGGCCAGCTGGACCGTGCCGAACAGGCATTCCGCACAGCGTCAGCGCGGCATCCGCAGAATGCTGCGGTGCTGAACAATCTCGCGACGGTACTACAGCAGCGCGGGCAGCTTGACGAGGCGCTCAGCGTTGCCGAGCGCGCGGTGGCCCTCGGTGGCGAATGGCAGCCGGCCGCACAAGCGACGCGCAATGCGATCCGAGTCGCGATCGGCAACCCGGGGGCGGTGCGGCACGCCGCGCCGATGACGGATTAACCGCCGCCGATGCCCTCGATGATCTTGCCGGTACCGCCGCAGTCCGGACATTCATGCTGGTCGTCGGTCCTGCCGCTGCCGCGGCAACGAGGACACACGTCCTCGCCGGTGCCAGGGGTGCCTTCCGGCGCATCGTCACCCGGGTTCATCGGTGGTGTCTGTGGTGTCTGTGGCATGGCTTGCCTCGCTGTGCTGGGTCAGCCCGGACAAGCAAATACTGCGCTCAGCGCCCGACCCAGCCGCCGCAGACCGGAAATACCTGCCCGACAAAACAATCCGCGTGGACGCTGGCCAGATAGGCTGCGAACATGGCGTCTTCGCGCGCACTGACCAGGCGCCCGAGCGGCACCTCGCGCCTGAGCCTTTCCCGGAATGCAGGATTCGCCTGCACCTCCGGCGGGAAATACGTCGGATTGTCGACGAAGTTCTGCGCGATAGCATTCACCTGAATACCCCTGCCCGCAAGCTCCACACCGACCGACTGCACATACGCCAGCTGCGCGCCGCGCGCGGCGCTGTAGGTCGATGCACGCCGTATGCCGCGCAGTGCGGAAGCACTGCCGATCACGATCATCTTGCCGGAGCCGCGCGCGATCATCTGCGGCAGCAACGCGCGCGCAAGGCGCGGCAACGGATCGACCATGTGCGCAAACGCATGGCGCCACTCGTCATCACTGGCCTCCTGGGCGGGTGTAGTCGGCGCCGGAATACCGAGATTGGCCAGCAGCACGTCGACGTGGCCGGCTTGGGCCAGCATGCGTGCCGGATAGTCGGCGTCCGCTATCGGACCGGTATCGGCCAGCACCTCCGCACCAAGTTCTCGAAACACCTCGGCCAATACCGGGCCCATGAAATCCTGCGCCTGCGTCAGCAGCACACGCCGTCCGCTCAGATCGATTCCCTGCATATGCGCCTCCGTCATCATTCGATGGCGCCGATCATAGCGGATGTTGCGTGCGCGCAGGTCGCGCCGACGGGCACTGCCTAGTATCGGCGGACGATGAAAATACTGGTCGCGCACAACGCCTATCATTATCGCGGCGGTGAAGATACGCTGGTCGACGCCGAACTGGCGATGCTGCGCCGGCACGGACATGAGGTTTTCCTGTACCGGCGTGACAATGCGGAGCTGGCCCGTATCCGGCCGGCGCGCGCAGCGCTTGATACGATCTGGTCTACCCGCACAGTGAGCGAACTTCGTCAGCTGTCCCGGGATTTCATGCCCGACCTCATCCATGCACACAACACCTTCCCGCTGATCTCGCCATCGCTGTATGACGTCGCCCGCGATCTGGGCATTCCGGTAGTGCAGACACTGCACAACTTTCGGCTGGTATGTCCGCAGGCGATGCTGCTGCGCGGCGGCCAGGTGTGCACCGATTGTGTCGGGCACTGGCCGTGGCGCGCGCTGTTGCACCGCTGCTATCGCGGATCGGTCGCACAGACCGCAGTGACTGCGGCGATGCTGACGCTGCACCGGATTCGCGGCAGCTGGAACGATGGCGTCAGCCGCTATATCGTGCTCAACCGCAGCTGCCGCGATCTGTTTGTCGCGGGCGGACTTCCGCCGGAGAAGCTGCGTATCAAGCCGAATTTCGTCGACGCCAGCGGCGTACCTGACTGGGAGCGTCGTGCCGGTGGCGTATTCATCGGCAGGCTGTCTCCCGAAAAAGGACTCTCTACGCTGGCACAGGCGCTGCAGTCGCTGCCGGGCAAGACGATCGATGTCTATGGCAAGGGCCCATTACAGTCGCTGGTCGAGCATGCGCCGGGCTTGCGCTATTGCGGCTTTTTGACCGGTGCTGAACTGCGCCAACGCATGCGGCAAGCCGCCTATCTGGTGATGCCAAGCACCGGCATGGAGAGCTTCGGATTGGCCGCTATCGAAGCCTTCGCGTGCGGCGTGGCTGTGATCGCCAGCCGGCAAGGCGGCCTCGGCGAGCTGGTCACGCACGGGAAAAACGGGCTGCTGGTCGCACCCGGCGACCCGGCTGCGCTGGCAGCGGCCATCGCCTATGCCGATGCGCACCCGGTCGAGATGCAACGCATGGGCATGGATGCGTATCAGACCTGGCTCGCGCACTACACGCCCGAGCGCAATTACGAGTTGTTGATGCACATCTACGATGAAGCGCTGTCCACCCTGCCCTCGGCTAGCGCCGCACTTACCGTCGCACCCACTGTCCATGCCGAAAATCGCCCTCGTCGTTAATGAGCCGCCGCCCTACCGGATCCCGGTATTCAACCGGATCGCCGCGCTGCCCGACGTGAAACTGCAGGTGATCTTCTGTTGCCGGCGCGAGCCAAACCGGCAGTGGGATCTGCCACCGATCGCTTTCCCGCATGTCTTCCTGCGCGAGCACATCAGCACCGTCGACGGCCGCTACATTCATCACAATCCTGATGTGCTGCTTGCGCTGTCCCGCTTCGGCCCCGATGTGGTGGTCGGCAACGGATTCAATCCGACCCACTTGTACGCAATGGCCTGGTGTGGGCTGCGCCGCCGCCCCTATGTGCCGATGACGGACGGCACGCTGCGCTCCGAGCGCGGACTAAGCCGGCTTCATCTTGCGCTGCGGCGCTTCGTATACCGGCGCGCGCCGGCGTTCATCGCCGCCAGCCAGGGGGGTATCGCGTTATACCGTCATTACGGCGTACCGCCGGAGCGCTGTCATCTGTCCTGCCTGTGTGTCGACAACGAGCGCTACCGGCCGCCATCTAGCCCTGCCCGCGCACCGTATGACTTCATCTTCTGCGGTCGACTGGAAGCCGGCAAGAACCCGGCGTTCGCGATCGATGTCGCCACACGCTGCGCACATCGGCTCGGACGGCGCCTGCGCCTGCTGATCGTCGGCTCGGGCAGCGTCGAAGCCGAGCTGCGCGCGATGGCAGTCGCAGTGAATGACCGGGTCGACATCGGTTTCCACGGCTTTGCGACCCAGGCTGAACTGCCGCGCCTGTACCAGTCAGCCCGTATCTTCCTGTTCCCGACGCTGGCGGATGTCTGGGGTGTCGTGGCCAACGAAGCCTGTGCCGCCGGACTGCCGGTGATCGTGTCGCCGCACGCCGGCGTGGCCGGCGAGCTCGTCATGGACGGCTATAACGGTTTCGTTCGATCGCTCGATCCCGATGCGTGGGCCGAGGCAGCGTCAATGCTGCTGACCGACGGCGTACGACGTGCCGCCTACGGCCAGCGCGCGTTGCTGAAGGTGGCGCCCTACGCGTTCGGGCCGGCGGCCGAGGGCATCGTCGATGCCTGCCAGGCCGCCCTCGCCGCACCTGCGCGCGGTACCGGCGCGCGCCGACCCGGGCAATCAGCCACCAATAGTCGCCACCAGCGGCCGATGGTCTGACGCTATCCGCGCGGTCGCGCTGCCATGCACGCGCACCCGTACCAGACGGTGGCGTGGTCGTATCCAGATCCGGTCAAGTGCCAGCAGCGGAAAACAGGCCGGGAAAGTGGCGGGGGCCGGTACCGGCTGGAAGTGGGAGATCAGCGTGCGCAGGGTGCGGCCCCAGACAAACCACTCATTCACGTCACCCATCAGCAGCACCGGCATGTCGCGGGTGTCGAAGGCCTGCAGCAAGCGGGCCACCTGCGCGCGGCGCTCGGCAGCGCGCAGGCCGAGATGGGTGGCGATCACACGCAGTCGGTGTCCGTGGCAATACATGTCGGCGTCGAGTGCACCGCGCGGCTCGCGACTGCCGAAGGAAATATCGATGCGGCGCGTCACCAGCACCGGATAGCGCGACAGGATCGCATTCCCGAAGCGACGGCCGCCGACACTGAAAGTGAAGCCATCAATGCCGACCGAGCGGGTTGCCTGCGCCAGATGCTGCAACAGGTTCGGCCAGTGCTCGCCACCCATCGGCACCTCCTGCAGCGCGACGATATCGGCGTCGATCTCCTGCAAGACCGTCGCGATTCGCGCTGGTGCGAAATGGCGGTCGATGCCCACACCCGCATGAATGTTCCAGGTCGCCACCGTCAGCGGCCAGGGAGTCGGCGGCAGGCTGCCCATCGCTCATTTCCCGGCGCGCGGCGGCCGTCGCAGCAGCCGGCGCATGCCGATCGCAAAGGCCGCCAGCAGCAGTACGACGATCAGCAGGATGCCCAGGGTCTGCTGACTGGGACGGCGCAGCGCCTGCACCAGGTTGTGCGCAAACGCCGTCGTCAGCAGCACACCAGGCAACATGCCGATCAGTGTACCCAGCAGGTAATCACGCAGCCGGATATGCGATGCGCCACAGGCGATGTTAATCACACCGAAGGGCGCCAGTGGCAGCAGGCGGATCAGGATCATCGCCATCGTGCCGCGCCGTGCGGCCCGGCGCGAGAGCCGGTTCAGGCGCGGACCGAGCAGCCTGCGCGCAGCATCGCGGCCAAGCAATGCCCCCAGTCCATAGCCTGCGGCGGCGGCGCATAATGTGCCTGCCAATGCATACACCGCACCCGGCGACAGACCGAACACGATGCCGGTGACAGCGATCAGCAGCGTGACTGGCACCATCAGCAGGCAGCCGATCACGTAGGCCGACACCACCAGTAACGGCGTGAACGGCAGCGACTTCAGCGCTTGCGCTGCTGCCACCAGCGTCACCGGGTTAAGGTAAGCACGCAATGGCGTGTAGCGCCACGCAAGGGCCAGCCCGACGAGCAAGAGCGCCACCAGCATCAGTCCGGCCAGCCGCCACGGCACGGCGGCACGGGCTTCCTTCGGCACGCTGTGTACCACCAGCTTTTCCGGATCGATCGGACGTTCCGGATCAAACAGTGCCCGCTCGGGAATCAGTGCATCGAGTTCCGGCGGCAGTACCGGATCGAAATCGCGCAGCCGGCGTGGTGACTGCGCAAGTGCGTCGATGGCCGCGCCGAGACTACGCTGCTCGCGCAGCGCCTGCAGTACGCGCTCAGGCGTTGTACCGAGATGCTCAGCCAGCAGGCGTGCGCGCAGGCGCGCAATCGCACGGGCGATCCGGGGCGCGTCCGTGCCGCTGGCCTCGATGCTGAGATTGCATTCGGTATCGCAGGCCATGGACCGGTTTGACAGATTCGCCGAACCGATAGAACAAAGCCGCTCGTCCATGAAGAACACCTTGCTATGCATGGTGAGGCAGGTGCCGTCGCGTGCCGGCAGGACCGGGCAGAGCAGCCGATAGCGCCGCCGGCCATCGGCCTTGCGCAGCCGGGCCTGCAGCCGGGCGCGTCGCACCCCCATCGTCGCCTCCTCCAGCCAGCCGCTATGCTTCTCCGATGTGATGACGACGACCTCTGGGCCTTCCTGTTGTGACAGTTGCGCGGCGAGTGCGTCGGCGATCAGACCGGACGTGAAGTACTGGTTCTCGAAGAGCAACGCGTCGGACGACGCAGCGATTGCATCAAGATGCAATTGCAGCACCTCGGTAGCGGCAGGCTCGCCGGCATAGGCCGGCACGGTGCGCGAGATGCCCACGTCGATATCCGCAACGTCGACTGGCAGCCAGGAAGGCCAGCGATCAAGGCGACCCTCGCGACGGAGTGCGGCGGCAGATTGCCCGGTAGCGCGCCGCCAGCGATCGCGGCACAACTCACCCAGTGCGCGCGCCGCATCGCCGTCGACCGCAGCCTGTACGTCATGAAACGGTCCGTACGGATGGCCGTCGCGCGCGATCCGCAGCGGGTGAGACGGCCGGTGCTCGCTGGTATCCCAGCGCGCGCCCGTGAGGTCAAGGCCGCCGACGAATGCGACGGCATCATCGATCACCAGGATCTTCTGATGATGCGACGCGCCGATAGGATGACGCGCATCCATGCAGAAATGCAGGCGCCGGTGCCCGGCCCAGCCGAGCCGGACCACCGGCAGCCATTCACGCTCCATCGCATACAGCAACACAAAATCCCAGTTCAGCAGCCACGCCTCGAGATCGTGGCGTTCAGCCAAAAGCGCGTGGAGGAAATCGGCCAGCGGCTCGGGATAGCCATCGTTTGCGCCGGACGGCACGAGCCGAACCCGGCTATCGATGTCCCAGGAAAGAATGAAGATACTGTGCCGCGCTGCGCGCATGGCATCGCGCGCAGCGCGGAAATAGGCATCGGCATCGACCAGCATCGCGAAGCGGTGCGCGTGCGCAAGACGCCAGCAATTGCGACCGGCCTGCAAGACGGCGGGGGGATCCACGCGCCGACGTTAATGAAAGAACTGCCCCCCCTGCTTGCGCTTTTGCAGGAGCTGTTCGAATTTCTCCGGGCGGACCGGCTCACTGAACAGAAAGCCCTGCACATAATCACAGGGTGTGCCCTGCAGGAACGACAATTGTTCGAATGACTCGACGCCTTCGGCCACTACCCGTATCTGCAAGTCGCCCGCGAGTTTGATCACTGCGGACACAATCGCGCCGTCTTCACGGTCAAGCGGCAAGTTCCGAATCAGCGCCGTATCGAGCTTCAGCGTATCGATCGGGAATTGCTTCAGGTAAGACAACGTCGACACGCCGGTACCGAAGTCGTCAACGCTGATCATCACGCCGAGCGCCTTCAGCGCATCCATCACTTCGCTTTCGGATTCGCTGGCATTCACCAGGGCTGCCTCCGTTATCTCGAGCTCGAGCTGTGCCGGCGGCACCTGGTGCCGGTCGATCGCGTCATGCAGCATGTCGACGAATCCGGGCATCATCAGGTGCGACGGCGGCACGTTGACCGACATCCGGAAATCGGCAAGACCATCGTTGAGCCACGTCGATAACTGACTGCAGGCCGAATCAAATACCCACTCATCCAGTGCCGAGATCAGGCCGCACTCATCGGCCAGTTCCACCAGACGGCGTACCGGCAGCTGCTGCAGCACCGGGTCTCGCGTGCGCAGCAAGGCCTCGGCAGCGACCACTTCCATCGTGCGCAGGTCAATCTGCGGCTGGAACATCAGCTCGAAATCGCCGTGCGACAAGGCCACACGCAACCTGTCCTCCTGCTGCTGGCGCTCATGCGCCTCACTCAGCATACCGGGCGAGAACACGCGATAGCGATTGCGCCCGGTCGCCTTGGCGCGATACATCGCCAGGTCAGCCTTTTGCAGCAGGTCGCCGACTTCGTTGCCGTCGGTCGGGTAAAACGCAATCCCGATGCTCGCGCCGCTGTTGATCGTATGGCCTTCGATGAGGGTGGGCTTGCCGAGTTCGCGCAGGATGTTCTCTGCTATCAGCTCGACCGCTTCGCGCGACTTGATGCGCGTCAGGATCACGACGAATTCGTCGCCGCCAAGACGCGCCACTGTATCGGTCTCGCGCACGCACTTGTGCAGCCGTTGCGCGACCGACTTCAGCAGATGGTCGCCGCAATGATGGCCGAGCAGATCGTTGACAGACTTGAAGCGATCCAGATCGAGCAGTACCAGTGCGCAGCCGGTATTGTCGCGATCGGCATTCAGCAAGGCTTCGTGCAGTCTCTCGAGGAAACGCGCACGGTTGGCCAGCCCGGTGAGCGGGTCGTGATTGGCGAGGTAGAACACGTTCTGCTCGGCGATCCTGCGCTCGGTGTTATCGCGCATGATCTCGACGAAACCCTTGACCCTGGCCGACGCATCGTGCAGTGCACCGAGCACGCCGGTACACCAGAATCGCTGGCCGTCCTTGCGCACCCGCCAGGAATCTTCCTCCGAACGCCCGTCCGTCATTGCCTGCCGCAGCTTGCGCATCGGCTCGCCACGCGCCTGATCTTCGGAGGTAAAAAACGTGGCGAAGCTGCATCCGAGGATCTCATCCTTGCGATAGCCAAGGATACGCTCCGCGCCCGGGTTCCAGCTGACGACCTGACCTTCGCGATCGAGCATGAAGATCGCGTAATCCGTCGTGCCCTCCACCAGCAGCCGGAACTGTTCCTCGGCGCGCTGCAGCTCCTGGATTGCCCGATGGCTGTCGGTGACGTCACGGAAGACATCGACCGCACCAATGATTTCGCCCGCGGGATCCCGCAGCGGCGCAGACGCATGGTTTAACGTGATCGACAGACCGCGGGTACGATCGTACAGTGACAGCTCATAGTCCGACACGCTCTGTCCGTTCAAGGCGCGTGCCAGCGGGTGCTGGTGCCAGACGCGCAGTCCGGCGTGAGCCCCCTGCTCATGCGTATGCACCGCCCTGACTTGCGCCAGCCGGGTCAGCGGTTCATTCAGCTTGAGCATGCGTTCGGCCGACGGATTAACCAGCACCAGCGCGCCGTTGGCATCGCAAACGATGACGCCTTCACTCATGCTGTCGAGAATCAGCTTCAGGATGCTGGTCTGGCGCTGTAGTGCCTCCTGCATCTGTACCTGTTCGGTCGTGTCGGTGGCCGTGCCAATGAGTTGGGTCACCCGCCCATTGTCGCCGCGACGAAAGGCGGCTACCCGCACGCGCATCCAGCGCCAGCTGCCGTCAGCATGCCGGATTCGTTGCTGAACCTGGAACACCTCATCGCCACTCGCGTTGAGTGCGGCGGCGAGCCATTCGGCGAATGCGACATGGTCGTCCGGATGAATGAAATTCGGCTGGTCGCGCAAATGCCAGGCTTTAAACTCCTCGACGGTCCAGCCGAGCACTTCGGCGATGCGCTCGTTGCAGTAGACCAGCCGGTCAGACGCCTGGTCCATGATGAAAATGATGTCTGGACTGGTCGCGGCAATCCGTTCAAATTCGCCGTCAGCCCGTCGCAGCGGACTGACCAGGTGAAGCGGGACATCGCTGTCCTTGCCCTGCATGGTCAAAATGGTCGCCCTTATCAAAATTATACGAACAGGTGTCGGACAGGCAGCGTTGCCGCCTGATCGAGCCTGCAGTACCCGATAACCTTGCGTCAAGGTTAACCAATTGATTTCGATTTGACATCGCAAAGGGTGCTATTTTTTTCACTACACTGTTGATGAATATCAACTTCTTAAACGGATTCCATGGGCGGCCCGTAGTTTCATTTCAACAGGGAAAGTTGTTTAATATTAATAAGTTGGCCGACAATCCGCGACATCACGTTCAGATTAAGATGTGGGTCCCCCGAAACGACATGCAGACACGATGAGATACCCCGTCATTGACAGTGTGGTGGCGCCCGAAGGCGGGCTGGAAGTGTTGTCGCGGCAGGAAATCGCCAAGGTGCTGGACCGCAGCCAGACCGGCCTGCATGACATTTTCCGCAGTTGCGCACTGGCCGTGCTTTCCTCCGGCGACTATCTGGATGACGGCAAGGCGCTGATCGCGGCATACCCTGATTTCGACATCCGTGTGGTCCACCGCGAGCGTGGCATCAAGCTGGAACTGGTGAATGCACCGGCGGTCGCCTTCGTCGATGGCGAGATGATCCTCGGCATACGCGAACACTTGTTTGCCGCATTACGTGACATCGTTTTTACCAGTGCCGAGCTGGCATCACGCGAGCACTCGGACCAGCACGACTCGGTGGCCACCACCGACCTGGTGTTTCACATCCTGCGCAACGCGGGCGTGCTGCAACCGACACTCGCGCCGAACCTCGTGGTGTGCTGGGGCGGCCATTCGATTTCGCGTACCGAATACGAATACACGAAGCGCGTTGGCTACCAGATGGGCTTGCGGGCGCTCGATATCTGCACCGGCTGCGGCCCCGGAGCGATGAAGGGGCCGATGAAAGGTGCAACCATCGGCCATGCGAAGCAGCGCATCGCCTCTGGTCGTTATCTCGGCTTCTCCGAACCCGGCATCATCGCGGCGGAAGCGCCGAACCCGATCGTGAACAACCTGGTGATCCTGCCAGATATCGAGAAGCGCCTGGAAGCCTTCGTGCGAACCGGGCATGCGATCGTGATCTTTCCGGGCGGGGTCGGGACTGCCGAAGAAATCCTGTACCTGCTCGGCTTGCTGCTGCATCCGGATAACCGTGAACTCCCCTTTCCCGTAATTTTCACCGGCCCGCAGGAATCGGCGGACTACTTCGCGCACATCGATGAGTTCATCGGCGCCACCCTGGGCGCCGAGGCGCAGGCGCTGTACGACATCGTGATCGACGACCCGCTGAACGTGGCGCGACTGGCGCGCGAAGGGATACAGCGGGTACGCGGCTACCGCAAGCAGCACAGCGATGCCTACTACTTCAACTGGCGGCTGAAAATCGAGCAGGAGTTCCAGCTACCTTTCATTCCGACGCACACGGCGATGCGCTCGCTCGACCTGCACCGGGGCCAGCCGGCGCACCGGCTCGCGGCCAACCTGCGGCGCGCCTTCTCGGGTGTTGTGGCCGGCAACGTGAAGCTGCAGGGAATTCGCGAGATCGAACGTCACGGACTGTTCGATCTGCACGGGGAGCGCGAGCTGATGCAAAGGATGGACGACTTGCTGGGAGCCTTTGTCGACCAGGGCCGGATGAAACTGCCGGGAACGCGCTACCAGCCGTGCTACCGGATCGTGCACTGACGCTGCACCATCAGCGCAGCAGTGCGAGCTGCGCCGGCGACAGATGGCACCAGTCGCCTGGCCCGAGCTGCAGCGATGCCAGCGTCAGCTGCCCGATCGACAGACGCTGCAGCGCTTCGCAGTGATTGCCGGCGGCAGCGAGCATGCGCTTGACCTGGTGGTACTTGCCCTGCTCCAGCACGATCTCGAGTTGCCGTTCGTTCGTCTGCACACACTCGCTCGCCGCGATCGGCGCCGGCTCGTCATGCAGCTGCACGCCGGCGCGCAGCAGATCGAGCAGTCCGGTGGTGATCGGATCGGCGGTACTCGCCAGATAACGTTTCGGGACATGCCGCCTGGGCGACGACAGCGCGTGATTGAACGCACCATCGTCAGTCAGCAACAGCAGGCCGGTGGTGTCATGGTCGAGTCGGCCGATCGCCTGAACGTCACGCCAGCCAAACTCCTCCGGTAACAGCGTCATCACGCCCGGATGGTGGCTGGGCTTGCGCGAACATTCGATGCCCGGCGGCTTGTTTATCGCAATGTACAGATGTTCACGATAAATCCATTCATCGCCAAACAGCGTGAAGCGCAGGTCGTCGGTATCGAAGCTCGCGCGGTAGTCCGTAACCGGGCTGCCATTGATGCTTACTTCGCCATCGGTGATCAATTGCCGGCACCATTTGCGTGTGCCGACACCTTGCGATTGCAAGATGCGGTCGAGTGAAAGCTTGGTCATGGGCGGCACTGTAGCAGAAGCGATGCCACTGCCGCCCCCCGGGCTAGCGCACAGGCTGGGTCGGCTCGGAGAAGCGCCGGTCTTGCGGATGCTGCAACTGCTCGGTGCCGGTCATTTCGCCGGGCTCGGGACCACCTTTCAGGTTGCCACCACTGGAACGTCCCGTCATTCCCGGCATCGCTTCCGTGCCACGCCGGGGCATGCCTCCCTCGTCCGTACCGCCGGGGCTCTGGGGTCGCGGCGCGCCTTCCTCGCTTCCTTCTTTCGGTCCCGGCGCCGTTGCGCCGGTGCTGTCACCGGTGCTGTCACCGGTGCCCCCGGAGGGCCCCGACAAATCTTCCGTGCCGGTCGGCCCCGGCACGCCGCTGCCCGTATCGGAAGGGCTGACCGATTGACCGCCGGATTCAGCACCCGACGCAGCACCCGATTCACCTTCTGACTGAGCACCGGATTGACCACCCGATGGTGGAGAGGGCCTGCCGATATCGCCGAGCTCACGTGCCCGCTGTTCGACTTCGGCGGCCCGGGCCGGGTCGGTGCTTTCCCTCACCCCGCCACTGGATGACGTTTGCGCCTGTGCCCATCCGGCGAACAGCATGAACGACAGGAACAACGGTGTGATAACGCGTTTCATCTGAACCTCCAGTCTTGATCTGAATCAGTCATCGCGCACGCGAGCGCACGCCGGATGCCGGCCAACGTCTGCCATGGCGTAACCGGCGTGCGAGTCAGACTGGTCCGGCCCGTTGTAGTTTCATCAAGGTGGGGTGCCGCATTGCGCTAGCGCATTGCCGCCCGAGCTCAGCGGCCTGCACTGCACTGCGCGACGCGTCAGTTGGGCGCAGGCAGTGGCGCGGCGGGCACGTCGGACGGCGTCGGCAAAACGCCATTGGCCGGGGCCGGAGCGGAACTCGCGGGTACGCCAAATGCCGGAACGGCCTGGCGCAACCTGACCGGGCGGTCACCCGGCGGCCCGCCCGGCACGGAAGGTATCTGCGCGGCCGGCGTCACCGTAGTCGTGCCATCGCCAGGAACGCCCGTGACGCCGTCGGCCGGCAGCCCTGCCGTAGCGCCGTCCACCGCAACAGGCGCTGCGCGCCCGGAGGCTGCCACACGCTCGTCGAGCAAACGCGCCAGATCGGTGAATCCGTTCGCCCGGGCAAAATCGGATGCCGCCAGGCCACGCTCGTTCTTCAGCAGCGGATCGGCACCTTCGTCCAGCAACAGCTGCACCACTTCGCGTCGCCCCCCGCGGGCCGCCATCATCAGCGGTGTCGTGCCGTTCGGCGACTCGGCATCGATATACGCGGACTCCTCGAGCAGGCGGCGGATGATCGCTACATTGCCTGAAGCCGCCGCATAATGCAGCGCCGTCCAGCCCGGACGATTGATTTCGGCGCCTCTGTCAATCAGCGCCAGCGCCGTCTTGGTGTCAGACAACCACGAAGCAATCATCAGTGCCGTATCGCCATTGCGGGATTGGGCGTCGAGCTCCAGATTGTCGATCGACAGCAGCAGCGCGATGGCGTTGGATGATTTATGGCGGATGGCGACGATGAGGCTGGTGTCGAACAACTGCGGCTCAAGCGAGTTCGGGTCAAAACCGCGTTCCAGCAGCGCTTCCATGCGACGCACGTCGTCAGTCCTGAGCGCCGCAAACCAGTCATCGTATGAGCTCGACTTCGGCCGCAGCGGTTCGAGCAGGCGTGCTAGCTCGGGCACGACAGCGGCTGCCAGCAAGCGGCGGCGAGCGGGATTCGGAACCGTCTCTTCCATCGTTCAGTGGCTCAGTGCGGCACGCCGAACAGCGTGCGGAAATTCTGCGTGGTCGCTTCCGCCAGCGCCGACAGGGGCACGCCTTTCATCTCGGCCAGGAACTCGGCAACATGTCGAACGAAGCCGGGTTCGTTGGTCTTGCCACGCATTGGCACCGGCGCAAGGTAAGGCGCATCCGTTTCGATCAGCATCCGTTCCAGCGGCACGGCGCGCGCGACCGCCTGCAGATCTTTTGCACTCTTGAACGTGACGATGCCGGAGAAGGAGATGTAAAAGCCCATCGCCATGGCTTCTTGTGCCACCTGCAACGACTCGGTAAAGCAATGCATCACGCCGGCGACGCCGCCGTCAGCGGTGCCGGCCCTTTCCTCACGCAGCAGGCGCAGGGTATCTTCCGACGCTGAGCGGGTGTGGACAATCAACGGCTTTCGGCTCTCGCGCGACGCCCGGATATGGGTACGGAAGCGCTGTCGCTGCCATTCGAGGTCGCCGCTGAGCCGGTAATAGTCGAGGCCCGTCTCGCCGATGGCCACGATGCGCGGATGGGCGGCCAGCCTGACCAGGGTGTCGACATCTGGCTCTTCCGTATCCTCATAGTCCGGATGAACGCCGACCGACGCATAAATATGCTCATGCGCTTGCGCCAGCGCCAGTACCCGCGGAAATTCCGGCATCGTGACCGATACGCACAGCGCATGGCTGACCTGGTTCTCCTCCATCTTGCGAAGGATCTCGGGCAGCCGGCCGGACAGTTCGGGGAAGTCGATATGGCAATGCGAATCAATGAACATGGAATACGTAGCGTCTCTATTAAAATGCCGCTGGCCGGATTGGGGGCGCCTTGCCAGCGAACACGCCGCAGCGCGTCGCTCATTTTGATAGAGACTCTTGAAAGCTCGAATCGCCCCATTTTACGCTGGCTCGGCATGGTATCGCCGAACACTGCCCGGCGACGATCAGATCGTATGGGTCGGCCGCGTAATGCCCAGGGTGGTGCCGAGCAGCGCTTCGATACGTTGCCTGACGCGGATGCCGCTGTCATCCGATGGAAACTGCACGCCAATGCCGGGCGTGTGGTTGTGGGTAGCACCCTCCGGCGTAATCCAGACCACGCGACCGGCGACCGGATATCGCGTTTCGTCCTGCATCAGCGTCAGCAGCAGAAATACCTCGTCGCCGATCTGCGCGCTGCGCGCGCCCGGTACGAAGATGCCGCCATTTTGCAGGAACGGCATGTAAGCGGCGTACAAACCGGCGCGGTCGCGGAAGGACAGCGACATGACCGACGGTCTCAGCAACTGTACATCCTGTGGGAAAGCTGATTCCGTCATGTCGTCGCTCCGTTAACCGAAAAGTCCTGTGTAATCGATCAGCATCTGCTCGATGAAGAGTCGGGCCGACAGCGGGTGATCCGCTACCGCACGCCGTGCGCCCGCGTCGCGCGCTGCCTGTTGCAGGCGGTCCGCCGACAGGCGCGCCGCCAGCGTGGCCAGCGCCTGCTGCTGATGCGGGAAGTAGCGTACCCGGGCGCCGAGCTTGAGCGACAGAAGATCGTACAGCCAGCGCTGCTGCCATGCGACCAGTTGCGACAGCGGTGTTTTTTGTAGCCGCTCCGCGACGACCAGTGCAGCGCCGGCCTCGGGTCGGGCGAGAAAATCCAGCAACGCATCGCGCTCGCCGCCTTCCGCGCTGTGCGCCGCCGCAAGCGCTGCCAGCGGTCCGCCACCTTGCTCGGCCAGCCAGCGTTCGGGCTGCGGCACGCGTTGCGCCTCCAGCCACTGCAGCGCAACGGCGTGATCGGGAGCCGTCAGCGGAAACTTCCGGCAGCGCGACAAGATGGTCGGCAACAGCCGGTCGATGCGGTCGGTGACAAGCAGGAATACCGTCTCGGGCGGCGGCTCTTCCAGCGTTTTCAGCAGCGCATTGGCCGAGGCTGCATTGAGCGCTTCGGCCGGATACAGCAGCACCACGCGCAAGCCGGAGCGGTGCGTCGACACGTTCATGAAGGCGGCGAGCGAGCGCACCTGCTCGATACGAATATCTTTCGATGGCGCCTTGCCGGATTTTTTCGCCCCGTTGTCGTCTGGCTCCGTGTCATCAGCCGTGTCGGTGTCGAGGGCATCGGGTCGTAAGCGCCGGTAATCCGGATGCGCATATTGGGCAAACCAGCCGCATGAGTCGCACACACCGCACGCGTTGCCGTCGTCCAGCGGCTGCTCGCAGAGCAGCGACGCCGCAACCTGCTCGGCGAACGCCAGCTTGCCGATGCCTCGTGCGCCGTGGAACAGGATCGCGTGCGGCAGCCGTTCGCGCATTTGCTGCAGCCTCTGCCAGTCTTCCCGCTGCCATGGAAAAATGCGCTTATCGTCCATCGGAGCCCCGGCTCACAGCGTCGCCACCCATGCTGCCAGCTCACGTCGCACCATCTCCACGGGACGGCTGGAATCGATGACTTGTATGCGCTGCGGAAAACGCGCCGCCCGCTGCAGGTAGGCGTTGCGCACATCGGTGAAGAACGCGTCCTGCTCGCGTTCGAATTTATCCGGATTGCGGCTGCGGTTCAGCCGCTCGCGCGCGACGGCCAGCGGCACATCGAACAGCAGCGTCAGGTCAGGCTGCAGGTCGGCATGCACCCATTGCTCGAGCGCCTCCAGTTTGAACAGCGGCAGCTTGCGGCCGCCCCCCTGGTAAGCGAAGGTGGCGTCGGTGAAACGGTCGGAAATGACCCAGTCGCCGCGCTCCAGTGCCGGCCGGATCACCTGTGCGATGTGCTCACGCCTAGCCGCAAACATCAGCAGCGCCTCGGTCTCGAGGTGCATGCTCTCGTGCAGCAGCAGTTCGCGCAGCTTCTCGCCCAGCGCGGTGCCGCCCGGCTCGCGGGTTGTGACCACCTGTCGGCCACGGGCACGCAAGCCATCTGCAAATGCCGCGATATGGGTAGATTTACCGGCGCCGTCGACGCCTTCGAACGTAATGAATTTGCCTTTGGACATGAGCATCGTGCGGCTACATTCCGCGCTGATATCGGTTGACGGCGCGATTATGGTCGTCGAGGTTGCCGGAGAACTCGCTGCGGCCATCGCCGCGCGCGACAAAGTAGAGGTCATCGCCAGGCGCCGGGTGCAAGGCCGCCTCTAGCGAGCGGCGTCCCGGCAGCGAAATTGGCGTCGGCGGCAGGCCGCGCCGCGTATAGGTGTTGTAGGGCGTATCGGCCTGCAGGTCGCGCTTGCGCAGGTTGCCGTCGAAGGCTGTGCCCATGCCGTAGATCACCGTCGGGTCGGTCTGCAGCGGCATGCCGAGCCTCAACCGGTTCACGAATACCGAAGCCACGCGCGTGCGATCCTCCTCATGCCCGGTTTCCTTCTCGACGATGGAAGCCATGGTCAGCGCCTCATAGGGATCCTGGAAAGGCAGGTCGGCGCTGCGCTTGCTCCACGCGTCATCAAGCATCTTCAGCATCCGCAGGTGCGCCTGCTGCATCAGCAGCAGGTCGCTGGTGCCCCGTTCGTACACATAGGTGTCCGGGTAGAACAGTCCCTCGGGATGCGGGTAGCCGGGGGCGACCTTTTGCAGCAATACGGGCAGTGCCATGTCGGCACTATCCTGGCGCAGGTGCGGCTGGCGCGCGAGTGCTTCGCGCATCTGCACGAAGTTCCACCCTTCGATGATGGTCAGCGACTCCCTGATGGTGTCCCCGCGCGCAAGCGCGTCAAGCACATTGATCGGTGTCATGCGCGGTTCGATCCGGTAACTCCCCGCCTTCACTCGCGGCGCACCTGTCCCACGCGCCAGCAGTTCCATCAACAACGGCGACGCTGGCAAGCCGGCGTCGTGCAATTGCCTCAATGCGCTGCGCAGGCTGCTGCCGGTGGCGATATTGACTTCCAGTGCCTGCCCGTTCGCCGCCATCAGTGGCTGTCGTGACCAGTACAACACGAGGGCTGCCGCTGCCACGGCGAGTACGGCCAGCACAAAAATCAGTTTTCGGATGACTGCCATTCCCAGATTCCCGAGCGGGGCAACGCGTTTTTTCGCGCGCCTCTATAATTTGCCCGTAATGATAGTCGCGAAATCCCCTTTCCCCCGAATTCATGTCTGAATCCACCCAGTCCTGGCCTGATTTCCTCATCAGTCTCGGCGCCGCGCCGGCACCCGCCGGCGCGCCTGACATCCTCGCGTTCTCGATGCCGGCCGAGGCGCAGGCCGGATTTCTGTGCCCGCTGACGCACCTGGGTGTGATCAGCGCGGTAGGCGACGATGCCGAGAATTTCCTGCACAACCAGTTGACCAATGACGTGCTCGGCCTCGACCAGGCGCAGGCGCGGCTGGCCGGGTATTGCTCGCCGAAAGGGCGGCTGCTGGCAACGATGCTGCTCTGGAAGGAAGGCGGTGAGATCTTGCTGGCACTGCCGCGCGAATTGCTGCCGGCGACAATGAAGCGTCTGCAGATGTTCGTGCTGCGCTCAAAGGTGAAGCTGCAGGACGCCAGCGAGCGACTGGTGCTGTTCGGCATGGCCGCCCCGGCTGGCAGCCTCGCTGCATTGCCGGGCGCTGCTTGGCAGCGCGTTGCGCTCGACGGCGGCACGCTGGTGCGCGTGCCGGATGCGGCGGGCCTGCAGCGCGCACTGTGGGCGGGCCCGCTGGAGCACGCGGCAGCGGCATGGCAACACCGTGCGGCAACGCTGCCGCCGGCACCGGCGTCGCTGTGGCGCTGGGCCGAGATCATGGCCGGCCTGCCGCAGGTGGTCGAGGCAACCCGCGAGCAATTTGTGCCGCAGATGATCAACTTCGAACTGGTCGGCGGCGTCAATTTTCGCAAGGGCTGCTATCCGGGCCAGGAGATCGTCGCGCGCAGCCAGTACCTGGGCAAGCTGAAACGCCGCGCACTGCTCGCCTTCCATGACGACGCGACCGTCGCGGCAGGTACCGAGGTTTATTCGGCGGCCGATCCGGGACAGCCCTGCGGCATGGTCGTCAATACCGAACGCGGACCGGACGGTCGCTTCGCTTGCCTGGTCGAACTGAAGATGGAAGTCGCCGGCACGGCGGTGCACGCCGGTTCGGCCGATGGTACGCTGCTGACCTTTGGCGACGTCCCCTATTCGCTGTCTGCCACAGAATGAGCGACCTTTTCGTGTACTACCGGGTGCGCCGCGAGATCGCCGCACAGGCGCAGCTGTGCGTGGCCCGCCTGCAGGCCGACCTCGCGCAGCGTTATGGCGTGCGTACCGCGCTCAAGCGCCGGCCGGAAGAACAGCAAGGACTGCAGACCTGGATGGAAATCTACGCGCAGGTGCCCGACGACTTCCTGTCGGTGCTGCAGCAGTCCGCTCTGGCAGCCGGACTGCCGATCGAAGGTGAGCGGCATTATGAACTTTTTGTGGACCTGCCCGAATGTGCCTGATTGTCTTCGCATGGAAACTGGTCCCGGATTGCCCCCTGATCCTGGCGGCCAACCGCGATGAATTCTTCATCCGTCCGACGCAGCCGGCAGACTGGTGGGAAGATCATCCGGGTGTCTATGCCGGACGCGACCTGCAAGCCGGCGGCACCTGGCTCGGCATCGACCGGCAAGGCCGCTTCGCCGCGCTGACCAATATCCGCAACGGCCATGCCGCCAAGCTCGACAAGCGCTCGCGCGGTGAGCTGGTAGCAGCCTACCTGCGCGACCCGATCGATCCGCTACACTACCTCGAGCGCGTGCATGAGAGCGCCGGCGATTACAACGGCTTCAACCTGATTTTCGGCGACGCCAACCACCTGTTCTGGCTCTCGAACGAAGACGGCATCTCGTTCCGCGCGCTCGATTCCGGCATTTACGGAGTGTCGAATGGCACGCTGGATACGCCGTGGCCAAAGGTCGTGCGCGCCAAGGCCCAGTTTGCCAGCCTGCTGTGCCAGGGGGCGCCGGACGATGCCTATTTCGAGATGCTGGCGGATACCACGCGCGCCACAGACAGCCGCTTGCCCGATACTGGCGTCAGCCTTGAATGGGAACGGCTGCTGTCGCCGATCTGCATCGAGTCGCCGGACTACGGTACGCGCACATCGACGCTGCTGCGCGTGCATGCCAACGGCGGCGCCGACCTTCGGGAACGCATTATCAGGTAAGTGCCGGCACAGCCGCAGCTAGCGCGTCAATGCAAGGCACTGGTTGCGCAGGTCTTGCGAACCAATACCGTAGCAGTAGGTCCGTTGTCCCTTGACGCCGGCAAGGCAAACATTGCGCGCATCCGATTCCCTGACCGAATAGCAGTACGAGGCATCGCGCCGGTCGCGCGCAAGGCAGGCGTGCTTTGCATCGTCATCGCGTATCGAGTAGCAGTTCGATGACTTTTCCTGCGTGAACGCCAGGCACTGATTTTTCAGGTCGCTCTCGCGAATGCTATGGCATTGGCTGCGCTCGGATTTCAGGGTCGCCAGGCAAAAATGGCGGTGGTCCATGCCCTGGATGGAATAGCAGTAGGACGTCTCTCCCCGCGCTTGCGCGAGGCAGAGGTTGCGCCGGTCCATGTTGCCAATCGCATAGCAGTCCGATGTGCCGGCCTGTGCGGCAGGGGCCGCGCACAGCAATGCAGCGAACAACGCCAGGCTGATCGCAGAAAGCTCACGCATGGCGTGTCATCAGGCGGTGCGCAATGCCGGCTTCGATAAAATCGTCGCCCTCTTCCACAAAACCATGCTTGCGGTAGAAATCCGCCGCATGCGCCTGGGCGTGCAATACCAAGCGGCCATAGTGCAGGCGGCGCGCCTCGGCCAACAGCGCCCCCAGCACCGCCGAACCGATGCCCTGTCCGCGCGCTGATTTGCGCACGGCCATCCGTCCGATATGGCCATCGGGCAGCAGCCTGCCGGTCGCGACCGCCTGCCCCTGCGCATCGTAGGCAACCGCATGAATGCTGACTTCGTCGCCCTCATCCCACTCAAGCTCGATCGGCACGCCCTGCTCTACCACGAAGACCTCGACGCGCAAGTCCTGTGCGTGTTCGCGCAGCGTGTCCCAGTCACCGATGACGACCTGCAGGCTCATTGTCCTGTCACGCGCCGGGATTCGCCGGCAAGCAGCTGCTCGCGCCACGCTGCCGGCACCGGTTCGCTCTTGCGCAGGCGACTGTTGGCGTACACATAGGTCATCTCGGCGGACACCAGCATTTCCTGTTCCTTGTAAATCTCCAGGACGAACCGCATCGAGCTGCGCCCTAGCTCGGCGCAGCGCACGCCGATATCGAGCATGTCGTCAAAGCGGGCCGGCGCGTGATATTCGATGCTCGCCTTGCGCGCGAACATCTCCAGGCCGGCGTCGGCCTGCGCGATCACATCCGGCAGGCCGGTCGCGCGCCAGTACTCGGTAAAAGCGACGTCGAAGTAATTCAGGTAATTGCCATTGAAGACGATCGCCTGCATGTCCACTTCGGACCAGCGCACGCGCAGCGTATGAAAGAATGAAAAATCCTGGCGGGCCATGGCGTTCAGTTATTCAGGGACTCGGCGATCCAGCGGTTGACGCGTTCCGGCTGCTCATGAACGATCCAGTGGCTGGCGTCGGGCACGCGCGTGATCTTCAGGTCATCGACGAAACGGTCGAGCGAATCCAGCAGCGCAGGCAGCAGCGCCCGGTCCTGCTCGCCCCACAATACGCGCACCGGCACCGGCACCCGGAATTGGGCGGAGTCGAGCGCGAGGCCTGCGGCACCCGGCTCACTTGCGGTCGGCGGATGGACGCGCGAGGCCCGGTAGTAATTGACGCCGCCGCGCAGCCCGCGCGCCCAGCAGGCGCGATAGCGGTCGCGGGTGTCGGCATCGAACCACGCCGGATTCTCGCCCATGCCCAGCATCAGGCGCTGTACCACGCCAAAGTCTTCCTTCGCCAGTGCCCGCTCGGATCCCTCGGCGCGCAGCCAGTTCATGTATTGGCTGGCAGCCTGCTGGGCCGGGTCATTCGCCAACCCTTCGGCAAACGGTATCGGATGCGTCGCATTGATGATGAGCAGCCGCTCGACCTGCTGCGGATGCTGGATCGCGAACTGCCATGCCAGCGCGCCGCCCCAGTCATGCGCGACGATCACGCAGCGCTCGGCGCCCAGCGACCGGATCAACTGCGCGATGTCCTGCAACAGGAATTTCGCGCGGTAGGCTTCGACGTCGTCCGGCTGGTCCGACAGGTTGTAGCCGCGCAGGTCCGGCGCGACTGCGTAATGCGTGTCGCCGAAATGCGCGAGCTGCTCATGCCACGCGTACCAGAACTCGGGAAAGCCGTGCAGGAACAGCAGCAAGGGCCGCTCGGGCGCACCGGCGCACGCGTAATGCAACCGGGTGCCGTTCGGCAGCACTGCGAAATGCCCGTCGCTGACGGTGGCCATATCAGTCGCCCCTCAGTCCGGCGCGCAGCTTGTCGCGTACATGCGGCGCTGCTTCGTACGGATCGCCCGGATTGCGACCGTTGACGATGTCTTGCATCCGCCGCTCCACGTTGCCCAGCGCCTGCGGATGGGAATAGATATAGAACTGCCCGTCCCGGATCGCGTCGAAGGTGCGCTCGGCCACCTCGGCCGCGGTGACCTTGCCGGATGCGACCGCCTTTTCCAGCACCGCCTGCGACACCTGCTGGCTGCGCGTCGGCGCGGCACCTGGCAAGTCGCCGGGACGCACCCGCTCGGACTGGCTGATCCCGGTCGGCACAAAATACGGACACAGTACCGATGCGCCGATCGGCGCCTCGACCAGCATCAGGTCGTGATACAGGGTCTCGGACAGCGCCACCACCGCGTGCTTGGATACGTTGTAGACGCCCATCGTCGGCGGCGTCAGCAGGCCGGCCATCGACGCGGTATTGACGATGTGGCCCTCGTACGCAGGATCCTGCGCCGCGCAGGCGAGCATCAGCGGCGTGAAGACACGAACGCCATGGATGACACCCCACAGGTTCACGCCCAGCACCCATTCCCAGTCGGCCTGGGTGCTTTCCCAGACCAGCCCGCCGGCGCCGACGCCGGCATTATTGAACACCAGGTGAATCGCGCCAAAGCGCTGCATCGCGGCCTGCGCGAGTGCCTCGACCTGTTCGCCCTTGCGTACGTCGCAGGTCTGTGCGAGCACGTCGGCACCCAAGCCCCTGAGCTCGGTGGCAGTGGCTTCCAGTGCGTCCGGCTGTACGTCCGCCAGCACCAGTTTCATTCCCAGCTTTGCGCCCGTCAGCGCAAACTCGCGACCGAAGCCACCGCCAGCGCCGGTGATCACGGCGACCTTGTCTTTGAAGTCTTTCATTCTGTGTCCTCAGGCCAGCTTCACCAGCTGCTTCCCGAAATTTTTTCCGCGCAGCATACCGATGAAGGCGGCCGGCGCCCCCGCGAGGCCATCGGCGATCGTCTCACGGTAAGTCAGCTTGCCGCTGCCCACCAGCTGCGCCAGTTCAGCCAGTCCCTGCGGCCAGAATTCCATATGCTCGGACACGATGAAGCCCTGCATGGACAAACGCATCGACAGCACCATGTGCAGGTAATGCACCGGCATCAGCTGCCCGTCATAGCCGGAGATCATTCCACACAGTGCGATGCGGCCAAACGGGTTCATGCGCGCCAGTGCCGCATCCATGACCGCCCCGCCGACATTCTCGAACAGGCCGTCGATGCCGTCTGGCGCTGCTGCCTTCAAGTCCTTGAACAGGTTGCCGGCCTTGTAGTCGACGCAGGCATCGAACCCAAGCTCATTGACGACGTAGTCGCATTTCTCACGGCCGCCGGCAATGCCGATCACGCGACATCCGGCCAGCTTCGCGAGCTGTCCCACCACGCTGCCGACGGCGCCGCTGGCGGCCGACACCGCGACCGTCTCGCCTGCCTTCGGCCGGATGATCTGGTTCAGCCCGTACCAAGCGGTCATGCCAGGCATGCCGACCACGCCGAGGTAGGCCGACAACGGTACCTTGGAGGTGTCGACCTTCTTCAGCAGGTTGCCGTCAGAGACGCCGAGCTCGGACCAGCCCAGCATGCCGACCACTTGGTCACCGACCTGGAATTTCGGATGCCGCGACGCGATCACTTCGCCGGCGGTACCGCCGATCATCACCTCGCCGAGCGCCTGCGGCGCGGCATAACTCTTCACATCTTCCATGCGCATGCGCATGTAGGGATCGAGCGACAGGTAATGATTGCGGACCAGCAGCTGGCCTTCCGCAATATCGGGCACGGGCACGGTCTCTAGCCGGAAGTTGTCGGGCGCTACCCCGCCCTGCGGGCGGGCAGCAAGCACAATGCGCTGGTAAGTGTTCATGGGGGTCCTTGTGGTCAGAGCTTGTCGGCAATATCGAGCCGCTTCAGGTATTTGAATGTGCCCATCGCCTTCGCGACCAGCCGCTCGCCGTCCCGTAGTTCGGCCTCGCAGAAGCACATCGTGGTCGAGCGATGGAAGGCACTGCCGGTGGCGACGATACGCGCGCCCGGCGTGCCGCCCGGCTGCAGGAAGCTGGTCTTCATCTCGACCGTCACGCCGGCGCGCGACTGCGGATCGAGTGAGCGGCCCGCAAGCGACATGGCCACGTCCAGCAGCGTCATTGCTACGCCGCCGTGCGTGACCTGCCAGCTATTCATGTGGCGCGGCGCCAGCGTGAGTGCAACCTGTGCGCGGCCGTTGTCCATGCCGAGGAACTCGACACCGAGCTCGGTCAGGAAAGGAATCTCGGTAGGGAACGGTAGCGGCCTGTCCATCAGATCAGGACCGCCGACACGCCGCCATCGACCGCCAGCGTCTGGCCGGTGATGTGCTTGCCTGCCATCGAGGCGAACAACAGCAGCGCGCCTTTCAGGTCTTCATCGTCACCGAGCCGGCGCAGCGGCGCCCGCTGCGCGGCTTCTTCGCCCATGCTGTCGAGCATGCCGCGTGTCATCTTCGACGGAAAAAAACCGGGCGCAAGCGCGTTGACGGTAATGCCGTATTGTCCCCATTCGCCGGCCAGCGTGCGGGTGAAATTGATCACCGCCGCCTTCGACGTGTTGTAGCTGATGGTCTGCATGTGCGACGAACCGTTGCCAGACAACCCGGCGATCGATGCGGTGTTGACGATGCGGCCATAGCGGCGCGGGATCATCGAGCGCTTGCCTATGGCCTGGCACATCAGGAAGATACTGCGCACATTCAGGTTCATCACCTTGTCCCAGGCCTCAACTGGATGATCCTCGGCCGGCGCGCCCCAGGTGGCGCCCGCATTGTTGACCAGGATGTCGACATGGCCCAGTTCGGCCAGCGCAAAATCGGCCAGTCCATTGACACCGGCCTGGTCGGCCAGGTTGGCCGCGCAGGCGGACACCCGGCAGCCACGCTGTTCGAGATGCGCGACAGCCTCGTCCAGTTCAATTTGCTTGCGGGCCGAGATCACCAGCTGCGCCCCCTGCTCGCCAAGCGCCTCGGCCATCTGCAGGCCAAGCCCGCGCGAGCCCCCGGTAACCAGCGCGGTACGGCCGCTGAGGTCAAACAGTTCGCGAATCGTATGCATCTTTAGTTCACCTCGTAATCCATGCACTGGCGCGCCGACCGCACGGCGGCGACGAAGGGCTTCAGCGCGATATGCTGGGGATGGTTCTGGTAACTCTCGAGCGCCTCACGCGTATCGAACTCGGAATACATCACCACATCGTAAGTACACTCAAGCCCCGGTTGTGCGAGCGCGACCTCGAGCTTTCGCATGCCTGGCACGATGCCGGCACAGGCGTCCAGCAATTCCTTCATGCGCACGGCATTGGCCGCCTTGTCCTGGCCTTCGGCAGCTGCCTTCAGCTGCCACATCACGATATGCTTGATCATCTCGGTTTGATTTTATTTTCCGGAACGGTTCAGAACCAGCCGTCCTGCATTTCCAGCGCCGTGGTATCCAGCGAAGCCAGCAGTGACAGCTGCGCGTCGACCTTGGGCAGTTCGACGTTGAAATAGTAGCTGCAAGCTTGCCGCTTGCCCGCATAGAAATCGGCGTCGCCCCGGCGTGCCGCCAGCGCGACCAGAGCCTGCTCCAGCCAGATCCAGCCGATCACCAGATGACCAAAAGCTTCAAGGTAGACCGATGCATTTGCCAGCGTCACGTTCAGGTCGCCCGCCGCATGCAAGGTTCGGGTGACCTCGACCAGGCGCCGCCAGCGCTCGCGCAACGCGGCTGCCTGTGGCCATGCGCCTGCGCGCGCAATGGTGGCTTCAACGCGTTCCGACAGCAGGGCGAAGGCAGCGCCGTCGCGCATGACGACCTTGCGGCCCAGCAGGTCCAGACCCTGAATGCCGTGCGTGCCCTCGTGAATGGGATTGAGCCGGTTGTCGCGGTAGAACTGCTCGACCGCATATTCGCGCGTGTAGCCGTAACCGCCATGCACCTGTATCGCCAGGCTGTTGGCCTCAAGGCACCATTGCGATGGCCAGGATTTCGCGATCGGCGTCAGGATATCGAGCAGCAAGGTTGCCTGCGCGCGCTCCGCGTCGGTGCCGGCCGTCTTTTCGTCATCCACCAGCCGTGCGCAATACAGGATCAGCCCCAGCCCGCCTTCGACATAGGCTTTCTGGGCCAGCAGCATGCGCTTGACGTCGGTGTGCTCGACGATCGGGATCTGCGGCCTGGCCGGATCCTTGCTCTGCGGATGCCGGCCCTGCGGAGGATTGCGCGCGTAATCGAGTGCGTGCAGATAGCCGGTATAGCCGAGCATGACGGCACCAAGGCCGACGGCAATGCGCGCCTCATTCATCATGTTGAACATCGCGGCCAGCCCCTGGTGCAGCGTGCCGACCAGCCAGCCGACCGCGCCCGGCTGACCGAGCGGGCGATGCTTGCCCTCGCCGAAGTTCAGCAGGCAATTGGTGGTACCGCGATAGCCCATCTTGTGATTCAGTCCGGCCAGCACGACGTCATTGCGTTGGCCCAGGCTGCCGTCGTCGTTCACCAGGAATTTAGGAACCACGAACAGTGAAATGCCCTTCACCCCGGGAATCAGCTTGCCGTCCGGGCCGGGCACTTTCGCCAGCACCAGGTGCACTATGTTGTCGGAGAGATCGTGTTCACCGCCGGAGATCCACATCTTGTTACCGCGCAGCCGGTAGCTGCCATCGGGCTGCGGTTCGGCGCGGGTGGTGAGGTCGGACAGGCTGGATCCGGCCTGCGGCTCAGACAGGCACATGGTGCCGAGGAAGCGGCCGGCGAGCAGCGGACGCACATACTTGTCGATCTGTTCAGGGCTGCCGCATTTGAGCAGCGTATTCGCATTGCCGATGGTGAGCATCGGATAAGCGGCAGTCGCGACGTTTGCGCCCTTGAACCACGCAAAGCCGGCTTTCTCGACCAGGCAGGGCAGCTGCATGCCGCCCAACTCGGCGTCGTGCCCAGCGGCCATCAGGCCGGCCTCGCTGAAGGCCTGCAAGGCCTCGCGCACTTCGGGAATCACGCTCACGCGCTCGCCGTCAAACTGCGGCTCGCACTCATCAGCCTTGCGATTATGGTTGGCGAATTTCTCCGTGGCGAGCTGCTCGCACAGGTCGAGCACCGCATCGAACGTCTCGCGGCCATGCTCGACAAAACGCTCGCGCGCACACAGTGCCTCGGCATCGAGCCACTCGTACAACAGGAAGTCGAGGTCGCGCCGCGACAGGATCAGCGAAGCCATCCGGTAGCGCCCGGCGCGGTCAGACGACCTCGAACAGGCCCGCTGCGCCCTGCCCGCCGCCGATGCACATCGTCACCACGACATATTTGACGCCGCGGCGCTTACCTTCGATCAGCGCGTGGCCCGTCAGGCGCGCGCCCGACATGCCGTAAGGATGGCCAAGCGCGATCGCGCCACCATTCACGTTCAGACGATCCATCGGAATACCGAGCCTGTCGGCGCAATACAGTACTTGTACGGCGAATGCTTCATTGAGCTCCCACAGGCCGATGTCTTCCATCTTCACGCCGGTCTGCTTGAGCAGCTTCGGGATGGCGAACACCGGGCCGATGCCCATCTCGTCAGGCTCGCAGCCGGCGATCGCGAAACCGCGGAAGATGCCGAGCGCTTTGCGGCCCGAGGCGGCGGCGGCCTTGTCGCTCATCACGATAGCAACCGAGGCACCGTCGGAGAACTGGCTGGCGTTGCCGGCCGCGACCACACCGCCCGGAACCGCACTACGGATCTGCGAGACGGCTTCGTACGTCGTGTCCGAGCGAATGCCTTCGTCGGCTGACACGATCACTTCGCGCGTGACGATCTGCGCAGTCTCCTTGTCGGCCACGGCCATGGTGGTCGTCACCGGCACGATCTCATCGGCAAACCTGCCCTCATCGCGTGCAGCAGCCGCGCGCAGCTGGCTCTGCACGCCATACTGATCCTGGCGCTCGCGCGCGACGTTATAGCGCTTCGCGACGTTCTCGGCGGTCTGCAGCATCGGCCAATAGATTTCTGGCTTGTTCTGCTCCAGCCAGGGATCCTTGAACATGTGCATGTTCATTTCATTCTGTACGCAGGAAATCGACTCGACCCCGCCGGCCGCATAAATGTCTCCCTCGCCCGCAAGGATGCGCTGCGCGGCGCTGGCAATGGTCTGCAGGCCGGACGAACAGAAGCGGTTGATCGTCACGCCGCCAGTGCTCACCGGGCAGCCCGCGCGCAGCGCGACCTGGCGCGCGATGTTCCAGCCGGTCGCGCCTTCCGGGTTGGCGCAGCCCATCATCACGTCCTCGATCTGCGCGGCCTCGATGCCGGCGCGCTCGATCGCGGCCTGCAGTGCCGCGCCGCCCAGCGTCGCACCGTGCGTCATGTTGAACGCCCCTTTCCACGATTTGGCTAGCGGGGTACGGGCTGTCGAAACGATGACGGCGTCGGTCATGTGAGGTCTCCTGTGATTTTTGTAGCGCGTCCGTGCGCCACGGGGGCCGGCGGAGCATAGCATAGCGTGCGCACGACCGTGCTATTTTGCGGCGCGGTTGTAAGTTTCCGTAAGTTTCGAGCAAGGGATACGTAAGTTTTCAATCCTACACTCGCCCCAATTGTGCGATTCCACGCCCAAGGAATAGTAAATAAATAACCTAGGAGACACCATGGCC
>JACCDS011820089.1_pt1 | contig 70614 bp, 57 predicted proteins | sample 7446441 | NCBI WGS metagenome assembly JACCDS01 (sample SAMN15323445, study PRJNA562643) | freshwater metagenome | isolation source: river surface water | place: USA:Blue River Watershed | collected 2017-08-17
CATCCGTATAGGCAAAAATAAATCCCTCCTTCGTTTTCTCGAGAGTGCCTGCTAGGACTTTATTATTATAAACTGCTGCCTTCATTTAGTCTTAACTTTTCTTTACTTGAATAATTAGTTCCATGCCTAGTACCTCTAGTAGTTTAGCTAATGTGTCAAGGGACGGGTTTCCATTTCCCAATTCTATTCCATAGATTGTTTTGATGGCTACGCCCGATATTTCAGCTAAATCGGCTTGCTTTAGTTGAAGGACTTCACGTCTGTTTCGAATTAGTTTCGCAAGCTGGTGGGAATTCATAGTCGGTATTATAATGCTGATAAAGGTGTTCTGTTTATTCAAATATACGAATTTTAAACATATTCGGCAATATAACACCGATTTCGGTAAAATTTTATTGAAGGCCTTTCTCGATTGGCCGCCATCGGCGCTTTAGTGCCGATGAGGGACTATAGCAGGTAGGGTCTATTTTAGTTTTAACAGGGTCTCCGTGTAAAGGCTTGATTTTCAACTGTGGCCGTTTAGCTTATAGTGCAGGGCCATAATGCGGAATCTATTGTTTGTTACGCAACTGAAAGGTGGGTAATCGGACGCAACCTCATCGCACCACCGTTTACCAATTCATCCAGTGTTTCAGAAAAAAAGAAATAAGGTGCCTTCAGCAGGGAAAGTCCATGAGATCTTTTAACATGCGCTACCAATCTCCATTTGTATTGTGTAGCAAGGCCATAATATCAAGGACAAGGGAGCAATTGGTCCACTATAATCACTACCCATACCCCGTCAAACTAAATTTGAGTTTTTTGCCTGAAGGTGATGAGGTGATTCGCAACTAGTGTTTTGTAAAAATGGTTGTATCCTAAATAGTAATTAGAACGATTGCGTATGTCGGCAGACTTTACGGCATGATTAAAAAAGACAGGCTTATTTTGCTTTGTTTACATTTTCCTCTAACTTCGTGTTAAATCCTGTTTATTATGATGCCTAACATTCAAATCAGTGGACTAGCCATACTGTTAACAGTTGTAGCCACTTTTATTTTTGGTTTTATTTGGTACACGCCTCTGTTCGGTAAGGCTTGGGCCAAGGAACTTGGTCTAAATATGGACCGCAAACCCACCACCGGCGAATTCATGAAAGGTATTACCTTGAACTTGCTTGGTAACCTGCTTATGGCGTGGGTACTAGCGCACAATTGCGCGGTGTGGAATCCAACAACATGGGGACTTCCAGCGTCAACCGAAATGACACCCGGTTTTATGGCGGTAATGAGCGGGTTGTTTACCTATCTCGGTTTCTTCTTGCCAACCGACCTCAGCACCATTGCCTGGGAAGGAAAATCGATGAAATTGTTTTTCATCAATACCTTCTACCACCTAGGTAATGTGCTCATCGCTTCATTCATACTGATTTTCGTACACTAAGTCCGCCTTACTGCTTGTGCAGTAATGGATTGGTCAAGTGCGTCTACTTATTGCGGTTGCTAGAATTAGAAGCCGTAAGCGACTTGTGCTGTTTTTTAGCAGCTCCTCCTCGTAAATGCTATGGAGATAACCTGGCGTTAAAGGGACTGTAAATGACGATAACGTTGGCCATAAAGTGCGCCAACGATTGCAGGCAGTAGCTTGGCGAAGAATTGCCGTGCCTACACTTAGGCGGCGGAGGCTGAGTGCGAAGCAGGAAGACCCCGCACGCCATAGTGTAGGCAGGCAAGGCGAGCCAACTACAGCCGGAAAGCGTTTTAAGGCGCCCAAAAGACAGAGTGAGAGTGGAGAGCGAGAGCAGAGTGAGAGTGAGAGCGAGAGTGAGAGCAAGAACAGATTGAGAGTGAGAGCGGGTGAGAACGAGTGAGAACGACTCTCCCATTTTTTCCGTAATTTCAACGCATGATGTCTGCAGAAGTGGCTGTTATTGGAAGTGGTAGCTGGGCTACGGCACTTACTAAACTCTTGCTTAACAACGTACCTCGTATTCACTGGTACGTGCGCAAGCAAGAAGACATAGTGCATTTCAACACCTACGGAAACAACCCGCGGTACCTAACCTCGGTTGACTTTGATACCTCTAAAATTATTTTTAATGATCAAGTGGCCGCCGCTGTGCGTGAAGCGCGAATAATCGTGCTGGCCATACCGTCAGCATTTGTGCACACCTCGCTAAAAGAATTACCTCCCGATGTGTTTAAAGATAAAATTGTGTTCTCTGCCATTAAAGGCATTGTGCCTGAATACAATTTAATTGTGGGTGAGTACTTAAACAAAATACACGGTGTGCCTTTTGAAAACATTGGTGTTATTACAGGTCCCTGCCACGCAGAAGAAGTAGCGCTCGAAAAATTAAGCTACCTCACCATTGCGTCACGCACCGAGGCCCACGCCCGAGAATTGGCGACCCTGCTTAATTGCCGCTATTTAAAAACCACCGTTAGCGATGATATTTATGGTACAGAATATTCGGCTGTTTTAAAAAACGTGATTGACGTTGCGGGTGGTATTTGCCACAGCTTGGGTTACGGCGATAATTTTTTAGCGGTATTGGTAAGCAATGCGATTCAAGAAATGAAGGCCTTTGTTGATGAAGTACACCCCATCGACCGCGATATCAAAGCATCGGCTTACTTAGGTGATTTATTGGTAACGGCCTATTCTCAATTCAGCCGTAACCGCTTATTTGGCGCCATGCTCGGTAAAGGCTATAGTGTAAAACAAGCACAAATTGAAATGAACATGATTGCTGAAGGGTATTATGCTGTAAAATGTGTGCACGAAATAAAACAAGCCTACAACGTGTCCATGCCCATTACTGACGCTGTATACAACATCGTATACCGCCAAGCGGATGTGCGCCGTGAAATTCAAAAACTTTCGGAACTTTTAAGTTGATGCGTAAGACCATCGCCATGAGTTTATCTGTACTGCTGCATCCCATGCTGATGCCTACGTATGGTTTGCTGATTTTGTTCTTTGGCATGAAGGGCACGGTTTACGATTACATAACACCAACCACCTTGAAATGGCGACTAACGTTTATTGTCCTGGTGTTTACGTTTATTTTTCCTTCACTTAACATCTACTTGTTATACAAATTGCGGCGTATTGGCGATATTACTTTGAGTAATCAGCGTGAACGCACGTTTCCCTACCTAGTTACTTCGCTATTTTATTTTGGGTTGTTTTACTTGTTGTTGGATGTGAATTTGTGGCCAGAGATTAAACTATTTATTCTGGGTGCGGGACTAGCGATCCTTTTAACTGCACTTATTAATTCTGTTACTAAAATCAGTGCACACATGGTAGGTATTGGCGGATTAATTGGCGCTATTATTGCACTTTCTTACTTGATTCGATTTGACACAATGTTAATTATAGCTGCCTTGTTTTTAGTTGCAGGCCTTGTTGGTACGGCTCGTTTGTTACTGCAAGCGCACAGTGCCGAACAAATTTACATGGGTTTTGGATTAGGCCTGTTAGTGCAATTAACCTTAATGTACCTTGGACTTGGAGGGGGCCTGCTATCATGAAAAAACTAGTACTTGGTGCTTGTGGAATTGTGGGGAGTCATGTCGCCCTACAATTGGCTGCATCAGGCGCACACGTGAAGGCAGCTAAACGACCTGGTAGCAGCACTGAGCGACTCGAGCGCCTGTTTGCGATTTATGATGCACAGCACTTAACAGCACAGTTAGAATGGGTAGATGTGGACATTGAAGACCCCTACTCCATTGAAGAAGCGCTTGAAGGGTGTGATGAAGTGTACCATTGCGCCGGGTATGTTTCGTTTCGGTCGAGCGAACGCGAAAAATTATTTCGAATCAACGAAGGCGGTACCCGCAATATAGTAAACGCCTGTTTGTATAAAGGACATGTAACATTGTGTTACGTTAGTTCGGTGGCAACTATTCACAACGAAGATTTGCGACGGAAAATGACCGAACAGGTGTTTTGGAAAAAAAGCGGTCACGAAAGTTACTACGCTATAAGCAAGTACAACGCTGAGCGCGAAGTTTGGCGAGCCATAGAAGAAGGGTTGAAGGCCGTGATTGTCAACCCCGGTGTTATTTTATCCGCTGGCTTCGGCAACCAATCAAGCTCCCGTATGTTTGAAACCTGCCGCAAGGGAAATTTGTTTTATCCGCCGGGCACTACCGCCTATATTTATGCAGGCGACTTAGCCAAAATCATGCTGGCACTCACCCAAAAAGGGTTGTACGGCGAACGGTACATTGTTATCGAAGGCAACTATTCTTACCAAGCTATTTTTTCAAGGGTCCAACAAAACTTTGGTCAACGTCCCCCACTCATTCGCGCCGGCAAATGGATTTTAAGAGCTGGCTGGCTGGTCGAACGTATTCTATCGCTTTTCGGGCGCGAACCGGCGTTAACCCGCTCATTAATTCGTTCGGCCCTCAATAATCAGCAATTCGACGGGTCGAAGGTGGTCGAAACCTTGGGGATAGAACTGACCCCGGTCATGACCGCTATCGACAAAATTTGCCTACAAATAGCTGCGGAGCCCCAAAAATAACTCATTTATTTATTTAAAAAACTCGCTTATAGTTTTTGGTGAATGTCAGCGAATTCCCTATCTTAGTAAGATTATTTGACTAATATGCACATCGCGATAGCGGGAAACATTGGATCGGGGAAGACGACACTTACATCGTTGCTGGCAAAACACTATAAATGGCATGCACATTACGAAGATGCCGATGATAATCCGTATCTCAACGATTTTTATGAAGATATGCAGCGTTGGTCATTCAACCTGCAGGTATACTTTTTGAATAACCGTTTCAGTCAGATTCTCGACATTCGTAAGGGCAAGCACACGGTGGTTCAAGACCGCACCATTTATGAAGATGCGTATATTTTTGCGCCGAATTTGCACGCGATGGGTTTAATGACCACGCGCGATTTCGACAATTATTTCGCCTTGTTCAAATTAATGGAAGGGTTGATAAAAGCGCCTGACCTTATTATTTACCTAAGAGCAAGTGTTCCTACACTGGTGCGTCAAATACAAAAGCGGGGACGCGATTACGAGAACAGCATTCGCCTTGATTACCTCAAACGTTTGAACGAGCGTTACGAAGCTTGGTTAAGTTCTTACGAATCTGGCAAGGTACTTGTAGTAGATGTAGATGAAATTAATTTCAGTGAAAACAAAGAAGACCTGGGCAAGGTTATTCGATTAATTGACGCTGAACTCAATGGCCTGTTCAAGTAATTTGTGAGTACAACACCATATAATGACGCTGCGTTTTTTCAGAAGAAATTTCTGGAAGAAGTGAGCCGCGTTAGCGCTACAAACGAAATTTTGGTGTCGTACGATGGGTTATTAAGTCCCGAATCAATTGCTAAACTTGAAACCGAAATTGAAGCTAAAATACTCGAGAAAAACTTGCCGAAAGGGCTAGTTCGGAAAGTGTTTTTTATCTGCATTGAATCGTTACAAAACATGTACATCCATGGTTACAAAGACCATGAAGATATCAAGCATAATTTTTTCATTCTTTACTTGAACGGTGAAAAGGTGAACATGATCACCGCCAATCTCATCGCCAATACAGCCATTGAAAAAATGGCGCAACACATTACAAAAATCAATTCATTTGACGACCCTGCTGAACTAAAGGCATTTTATTTAGAACGGCTCGAAAACAATGAAATCAGCGAAAAAGGTGCCGGTCTCGGTTTTATCACCATTTGCATGAAAAGTGGTAATAAACTAAACACAGCCTTCGAAACAATGAACGACGACCGTTCGATGTTTAAAATGGAAGTGGTTATCTCGGCTTAATCCGATTCCAACGCTTTTTCTGCGGCCAAGGTCAAGGCAATAAATTCAGAAACAGAAAGTTGTTCTGGACGTTTATCTAACAATGCATGTGAAAACACCTTACCATTCATCATCGGTTTGATACTATTACGAATGGTTTTGCGGCGTTGATTAAACGTGGTTTTAACTACTTGTTTAAACAACACTTCACTGCACGGCAATTGCACCGTTGCATTTCTTTTTAAACGGATAACCCCGCTCTTTACCTTTGGTGGCGGGTCAAACACCTGCTCACTAACAGTAAACAAGTACTCAATGTCATAAAAAGCCTGGAGCAGCACACTCAGTATACCGTAAACTTTAGACCCCGGAGGTGATGCCAACCGTTCAGCCACTTCCTTCTGAAACATCCCCACTACATAAGGAACATCGTGGCGCAAATCATAAACACGAAACATGATTTGGCTGCTAATGTTGTAAGGAAAATTACCGATGACATTGAACTGGTTAGGCGCCAACTGTTTTATATCCGCTTTTAAAAAATCAAGTAGATGAAACTTTTCTGCATACTGCGGATAAGACGCTTGCAAGTACTCCACCGACTCACCATCCACATCCAAGGCATTAAACTGCTTAAGGTGCATGAGGTGGCGCGTTAGCACACCCGTACCGGGACCAATTTCAATTATTGGCGTCACCACATCCAAGTCTGTAAGTGCCGTCACAATTCGTTCTGCAACACCCTCATCTTTGAGAAAATGCTGACCAAGGTGCTTTTTCGCTCTAACCACGGGTTAAAAATACTAAAGACCATCTGAATAATCGATTATTCATTCATGGAATATACGTTAAACGGCGATTTTTGAGTATTTTTAAAGCATCCAAATGACGAACGTGAAACGCACGATACAATTCACACTACTGTTCCTGTTATTGAATGCAGGAGTATTTGCGCAGGGCTGGACCTTAAAATTAAGCAGCACCGTTGAAATCAGGAACTGGAAACTTACAACAGAAGCTGACAAAGAAGAAAAAGGCCTGGGTGGCGCACAAATTGCCTTGTACCAAGGCGCAACACTTGTACAAAAAGTGCAAAGTGATGCTTATGGTGATTTTACCATCAATGTGCCCGGAAACGGGGAATACATTTTGGTCGTTTCCTACCCCGGTTACAATACCAAGAAATTTTATGTCAACACCAAGGGGGTGCCAGAAGACATTGCCGACGACCGTTTCAAGCCCACCTTCGCCATTGGCGGGTTTATCATGGCCAAGGCCTTTCCAGGCGTTGATTACGGTCAACTCCAACAACCCTTAGTGCGCGTAGTTTGGCAGCCGCGCTCAAAAAAGTTTGATGACGATGAACAGTATACTGAACAAATGCTCGGTGGCTTGTCGCGTATTGCCGATGCGGAGAATGTCATCATTGAAAAATTTTGTGGTTTAAACCGCGAGGGCAATAAGGCATTGGCTATTCCCGATTGTCCCCTTGCTAAAAAACTTTATGGCGAAGCCATTGCGTTGTTACCTGATGAGAGTTATCCAAAAATACAATTAGAAAAAGTTGGCGAGTGTTTAAAAGCCAAGGCCAAGGAAGAGGAAGCGAAAAAAACCAAGGAAGAAGAAGAAGCGAAGAAAAAAGCGGAAGCTGAAAAATTAGCTAAAGAAAAAGCCGAGGCAGATAAGGTTGCAAAAGAAAAAGCGGAAGCAGAAGCCAAACAAAAAGCAGAAGCCGAAAAAGTAGCCAAGGATAAAGCAGACGCTGAAGCCAAACAAAAGGCAGAAGCGGAAAAAGTAGCCAAGGATAAAGCAGACGCAGAAGCCAAACAAAAAGCAGAAGCCGAAAAAGTAGCCAAGGATAAAGCAGACGCTGAAGCCAAACAAAAAGCGGAAGCCGAAAAAATAGCGAAGGATAAAGCGGAAGCTGAAAACAAACAAAAAGCGGAAGCCGAAAAAGTAGCGAAGGCAAAAGCAGAGACCGAAGCCAAGCAAAAAGCAGAGGCTGAAAAACTCGCTAAGGAAAAAACGGAAGCAGAGGCCAAGCAAAAAGCTGAAGCTGAAAATAAACAGAAAGCTGAAGCTGAGAAATTAGCTAAGGAGAAAGCAGAGGCCGAGACAAAACAAAAGGCCGAGGCTGAAAACAAACAAAAAGCGGAAGCGGAAAAAGTAGCTAAGGCAAAAGCGGAAGCCGACGCCAAACAAAAAGCAGAAGCGGAAAAGGTAGCAGCGGAAGCGAAACAAAAAGCAGAAGCGGAAAAAATTGCAAAAGAGAAGGCTGAAAACGAAGCGAAACAAAAAGCGGAAGCCGCTAAAACAGCAACCGTAGCGCCACAGAAATCAGAAGAAGATAAAAAGAAGGAAGCTGAAGCGATTGCTGCTAAAGAAAAAGAAACAAAAGCCGCTGCTGAAGTGGCTGCTAAGAAAAAAGCAGAGGCTGATCGTATAGCGCGCGACCGCGCCGCATTTGAAGCGAAGAAAAAAGCAGAAGAGGAAAAGGCAGAGAAGGAAAAAATAGCGGCAGAAAAAGCAGAAGCGGCGAAAAAGAAAAAAGAAGAGGAAGCTGCTAAGGCAAAACCAGCTGTGGATACTGCGGCAGCTAGAGTGGCTAAGGAAAAAGCGGAACGTGAACGGGTAGCTAAAGAAAAAGACAGCGATCCAAATAAAGGGAAAAAGACAGAAGAGGAAAATGAAATGTCCCGCAAACAAAAAGAAAAAGAAAACGATAACGTACTAAAACGTAAATCCACCGAAGGTGAACCAACCGAACCGTCAAAGGCCGGCACAGGTGGCAATACGAAGAAAAAAATTCCGGGATTACTTGGGGTTGATAAATACAAAGAATTAATTACACGTGCAGAAGAGTATTTTAAAATGAAGCGATACGACGAGGCAAAACCATTGTATGAAGAGGCCCTGAAATTAAAAGAAGGGGATGCTCTGGCTACTAAACGCCTCGAAGAAATCGCCGCTCTACAAGCGCCAAAATAATGTCTGATTTCTTCCCTCAATTCCCTGCTATTGAAATACGCGTGCTCGGTACTCTTATTGAAAAGAGTCGCATCACACCGGATTATTATCCCATGACCTTGAATGCGCTCACCGCTGCTTGTAATCAAAAAACAGCTCGGTGGCCTGTTACCGACTACAGCGAAGAGGATGTGCAATCAGCACTGCAAACGCTTAAAGGTTACAGCCTCGCTGCTACCGCCGTAGGGGCAGGTTCACGGGTAGTGAAATACAAACATAATTTCTTAACGGTTCACCCTGTTACTGACGCCGAACTCGCGGTGTTGTGCTTGTTGTTTTTAAGGGGACCACAAACTCCCGGTGAACTCAACACCAATGCGGGACGATTGTATGAGTTTAGCTCTACCGCCTCGGTACAAGAATTGTTGTTGAACATGATGGCTGCTGAAAACCCAATGGTGACAGAACTGGCGAAACAAGCGGGACAAAAGGAACGCCGTTTTGCACACCTGTTTTCAGCTGTACCAGAGGTCGATTCGGCAGTTGAACCGGTAAACACGCCTGCCTCACAAGTAACGCTGACTTCACGGGTTGAAGAACTTGAAGCCCGTGTGGCCGAACTAACGGCACAACTCGAACGCATTACGAAGGAATTATTTTAGTTCCTGCTAAAAAAAATAAGGAAATCTAAATTCTAAACGATTAAGCAACACCTCGCTTTTATATTTTACCGGCATGAATCAAATTGAGATAAGTCCCGTTTTTGAGCAGGTTCTCCGGTTTGTTAACGAAACCAATCGCCCGATTTTCCTTACCGGCAAGGCCGGCACGGGAAAAACAACGTTGCTGAAATACATTAAAGAAAACACGTTCAAACAAATTTGTGTGGTAGCCCCCACTGGCGTTGCGGCTATCAATGCCGGTGGCACTACCATTCACTCGTTTTTACAAATTCCCTTCGGACCCTTTGTACCCGCTGTAGACGCCGCAGGCGAACTAGACGTGGCCCGCACCCGTTTGCCTGAAATGAAATACAACAGCCGGCGGTTGCAATTGTTTCGCACGCTTGAATTGCTGGTGATTGATGAGGTGAGCATGGTACGCGCTGATTTATTGGATCAAATGGATTTGATGCTGCGCCGCATACGCCGTAACAACCAACCTTTTGGTGGGGTTCAGGTGTTATTGATTGGTGACTTGTACCAGCTGCCCCCCGTGGCGCGCGCCGAAGAGTGGGCCTTAATGAATGGGCGTTACGCTACGCCTTTTTTCTTTGATAGTTTTGTGGTTCGCCATTTTCCACTCGTCTATGTGGAACTCGAAAAAATATACCGGCAAAATGAACAAACTTTTCTGGATGTACTAAATGCTGTGCGCAACAACCGCATGGACGCACACACACTGGAGTTACTCAATGCGCGCTTCCGACCCCATATTCCCGATGAGGTGTACCGCGAACACGTGACCCTTACCACCCACAACGCTAAAGCAGAGGCTATCAACTCCCGCAATTTAGAAGCTTTGACCACGCCTTCTAAAAAATTTAAAGCAACCATCGAAGGTAATTTTCCAAGTACTAGTTTTCCGGCAGAGGAAGACTTGATTCTGAAAGTGGGAGCCCGCGTGATGTTCCTAAAAAATAAATCGGAAAAAGATTATTTCAATGGAAAAACCGGAATTGTCATCGACTTTGAAGAGGACGAAATTGTGGTGCAATGCGATGGTGACCAATTGCCGATTCATGTTCTGCCCGAAAAATGGGCCAATACCACCTATAGCATCAACAGTAGCAACGAGGTAAGGGAAGACATTCTCGGCACCTTTGAGCAATACCCGTTAAGGTTGGCATGGGCCATCACGATTCACAAAAGTCAGGGACTTACATTTGATAAAATTATTATCGATGCTGCGGATTCGTTTAGCGCGGGACAAGTTTACGTGGCCCTCAGTCGCTGCCGCACGCTGCAAGGGTTAACATTGAGTTCACGTATTGATACACGCGCCCTCACCAACGATGCGTCTGTAGTGCGATTCGCTGGGGCTAGTGCCAATGCCGAAAAATTAACCGATGCGTTTGTCACCGCTCGTCAAGGATACATCCGCAGTATCTTGTTCGCCATTTTTGATTTTAACGTGTTACAAAAATTACGCGAAGATCTCGGTGGTGCTTTGATGATTCACCGCTCTAAGTTTAACCAAGATGGTATAACGTGGCTTCAACGGTATTTTAACGCGATTGAAAACCTGAACCAGGTGGCCATGAAATTTAAAACGCAATTGGGTGCATTAACTGAATCACAACCTGACCCTGAACAACACCCAGAATTGCAACAACGGCTACAAAAAGCGGCCGTTTATTTTATTACAGTTTGTGAGGAAGAGCTGAAACTCATGCAACAATCGCCTTTACGCACCGATAGCAAGTTGGCAGCTGATGCCTTCCAATCGCTGATGCAAGATTCGGCCAATGCATTAAACGAAAAGGTAAGCCATTTTAGAGTCATGGCCGAAAATGGGTTTTCTTTCTCTGGCTACGTGCGCCAACGGTTGAAAGCAAAAACGCCACCGTTTACAGTGCAAGTGCTTGAAACAGCAAAGAACGTGAAAGTCGCTTCAGACGTGCGTTACCCGGCGCTATACCGTGCGCTATTGATTCTTAGGGATGCTATTTGTTTGGAAGATGAATTGCCGAATTACCACGTGGCTACGGCAAAAACGCTCACCGAACTGACCAATACGCTGCCACTCACCGAAAAACAGTTGCTCAAAATTTCGGGCTTTGGTCCGGCTCGCGTCAATGCATTCGGGGCTCGCTTCTTAAAAATCATCAACGATTATGTGAATGAAAACGGTATCACGCCTGAAATAAATCTAGAGGAAGAAGCGCCTAAAAAGAAGAAGGAGAAAAAAGAGAAAAAGGAACGACCAGCTAAAGTAGAGAAGGAGTCTACAGCTGCGATTACCTATCGCATGTACCGGTCGGGCATGGATGTGGCGACAATTGCCAGAGAGAGGGCGTATGCGTTAACTACTATAGAAGGCCACTTGGCGCGCTACGTGGCCAGCGGCGACATTCAGGTGGAGGAATTGGTGTCACCCAACAACATCAACAAAGTGAACGCCATACTCGATGAAGGGGATATGAGCAGCCTGTCGGAAGCAAAGGCGCGATTAGGGGACGATGTGAGTTGGTCGGATCTTAAATTTGTGGTGGCCGCCAGAAAGGGCAGCCAAGTAGAATAAGTGCTGCGGTTGCTGTTTACAATTATTCATTTTTAGTCCTTACAGTGTTCTTGAAATGGGCCTTAAGCCCTATTTTTACAGCATGAATGCATTGAAGGAACACTTCCTGTTAAAACCAGATGTTACCTTTCTAAACTTTGGTTCTTTTGGCGCAACGCCCCGACCTGTTTTAGAAAAATGGCAGTCGCTGCAACGGGAATTTGAGGAAGAACCGATTCAATTTATGACGGTACGCGGTCCGCAATTGTTGGCCGCCTCGCGGGCTGCATTGGCCGGCTTCTTGGGGTGCGATGCCTCTGATGTGGTGTATGTGACCAATCCTTCTTATGCCGTAAGCATCATCACGCATTCATTGCATTTACGTCCCGGTGACGAAGTTCTCACCACCGATTTAGAATACGGTGCCTGTGACCGGGCTTGGGACCATATGTGTCAGTTAACCGGTGCCAAGCTGGTGCGCGTGAAAGTGCCCTTTCCGTATACCGACCACACAGAATTGGTGCACGCCATGGAGCAGCACATCACGCCCATGACCAAGCTGGTGTTCATGAGCCACATCACTAGCGCTACGGCGTTAATTTTTCCTGCCAAGGAAATCTGCGACTTGGCTAAAAAACACGGTATACTCAGTTTTATCGATGGGGCACACGTACCAGCGCATATTCCACTCGACTTAAAAACGCTCGGCGCAGATATCTACACAGGGGCTTGTCACAAATGGATGATGGGTCCGAAAGGCACCTCGTTTTTGTATTTAGCGAAACCACTTCAAAAAATAATTGCACCCTTGGTGGTGAGTTGGGGCTTTGATCCGCAAAATCCTGATGCGTCTGATTTTGTGATGCGCCACGAAGTGCAAGGCACACGCGACATCACTGGGTTTATTACGATTCCTACTTGCATCGACTTTATGCAGCAACACCAATGGACAACTGTTTCGGCACAATGCAAGGAATTGGTGCACGCCAACGCAGCGCGTTTTTCGGCGTTGTGTCAAACACCCTTGACAGCGGCAGCAGATGGGCGGTACACGGGACAAATGTACAGCATGCAAATCCGTTGCAAGGAACCGATGCAACTGCAACGGCATTTGTACGAACAGCATCACATTGAAATACCGGTGATGCAATTGGGTGACAGAGTCTTTATTCGCTACTCCATCAACGCTTTTAATTCGGCAACCGATTTAGATAAACTTTATGCAGCTCTTGAAACAATCATAAACAAGGGTATATACATTCACGCTTAAATCATAAACAACTTATTATGCTTTCGTTTCAGGAAGAAATATTGGCAGGGATTCCTGCAGAATTGCCACCGGCAAAACCATACGATGCACAGGTCAACCATGCGCCACGTCGCAAGGAAATATTGTCGGCTACCGAAAAAAAATTAGCGCTGCGCAATGCCTTGCGTTACTTTGATAAAAAACACCACGCCACGTTGTTGCCTGAATTTGCAGAGGAGTTGCGGGTGTACGGCCGCATTTACATGCACCGCTTTCGTCCCGATTATACAATTTTCGCTCGCCCGATTCACGACTACCCGCACCGTTCGAAGCAAGCGGCTGCGATTATGCACATGCTTAGTAATAATTTAGATCATGCGGTGGCGCAACATCCGCATGAACTCATAACGTATGGTGGCAACGGCGCGGTTTTTCAAAACTGGGCCCAGTACCGGCTTACTATGCAGTACCTGGCCAACATGACCGACGAGCAAACCTTGGTGTTGTACAGTGGGCATCCGATGGGACTGTTTCCATCGCACAAGGACGCGCCCCGTGCGGTGATTACCAATGGCATGATGATTCCCAATTACAGCAAACCCGATGATTGGGAAAAATTTAATGCCTTGGGTGTGACGCAGTACGGACAAATGACAGCGGGAAGCTTCATGTACATTGGTCCACAAGGCATCGTTCACGGCACCACCATCACTGTTATGAATGCGGCGCGGAAAAAGTTTGCCACAGAAGCAGAGCGTGCAGGGAAATTATTTGTAACGTGTGGGTTGGGTGGCATGAGTGGTGCACAACCCAAGGCGGCACGCATTGCCGGCTTGGTGTCGATTACGGCAGAGATGAATCCGAAGGCAGTACATACGCGGCACTCACAAGGCTGGGTAGACGAAGTGTTTACCGATTTACAAGCCTGCTTGCATCGTGCTGTAGAAGCGATGAACAATAAAGAAGCTGTGAGTTTGGCGTATCAAGGCAATGTGGTGGACTTGTGGGAAGCCTTGGTGAAGAACAACATCGACGTGGCCATTGGCAGCGATCAGAGCTCGTTGCACAACCCGTGGGCGGGGGGTTACTACCCGGTAGGACTCACGCTGGAGGAAAGCAATCAGATGATGGCGGACAACCCTACTGAATTTAAAAAGCGGGTACAAGAAACCTTGGTGCGTCACATCAACGCGGTGAATACATTGACCGAAAAAGGCATGTACTTTTTTGATTACGGCAATGCTTTCTTGTTGGAAGTCTCGCGCGCCGGTGGTGATGTGTTGCTCAACGATGGCAGTGGTGATTTTAAATACAAATCGTATGTACAAGATATTCTTGGTCCGATGTGTTTTGATTATGGCTTTGGTCCCTTTCGTTGGGTGTGTACCTCTGCCGACCCAGCTGATTTGGCCATGACTGATCAATTGGCGTGTGAAGTTTTAGAGGAGATTTACAAAACCGCGCCATCAGAAATTAAACAGCAATTACAAGACAATATTATTTGGATTAAGGACGCGATGGCCAACAATTTGGTCGTAGGCTCGCAAGCCCGCATTTTGTACGCCGATAGCGAAGGCCGTGTCAAAATTGCCAAAGCCATAAACGATGCCATTGCTTCTGGCAAAATAAAAGCACCGGTGGTGTTGGGGCGCGACCATCACGATGTGAGCGGTACGGATAGTCCCTACCGCGAAACCTCTAACATTTACGACGGTAGTCGTTTTACAGCAGATATGGCCGTACAGAATTTTGCTGGCGATGCCTTTCGTGGCGCCACGTGGGTGAGTCTGCACAACGGTGGTGGCGTAGGTTGGGGCGAGGTAATTAACGGCGGTTTTGGCATGGTGCTCGATGGCACTGAGGACGCTAATCGCCGCTTGCATCAAATGTTATTTTGGGACGTTAACAACGGCATTGCCAGAAGAGCGTGGGCCCGTAATGAAGAAGCCTTGTTTGCCATTCGCAGAGAAATGGAGCGCACACCAGAGTTGAAGGTGACATTACCGAATAGGGTTGATGATGCGCTGTTGAATGGGGTGGAGTTTAAGTGAGTTGAAATTAATTGTTAATAGCGTTAACAAAATATACGGTCTAAATTGAAAATTGAGAGTTGAAAGTTGAGAGTGCGTTTTACTTGACTTCGCGCCCATAATTAATTGAAAATTGAGAGTGGAAATCAATTGTTAATGGTGAATTGATAATGGTGAATAGCGTTAACAAAATATACGCCCTAAATTGAAAGTTGAGAATAGGTTTATCTTGACTTCGCGGCCTTAGCTTCTTCGTGTTGTCACCCTGAAGCGAAAGTCACGAGCATTTTCATTCACCAATCACTTTCTGCTTGAAGGGTTGCGCCCCCTAAAAATTGAAAATTGAGAATGGAGAATTGAGATTACGTTGACCCTCACTTTGCGCTCTTTGCATCTTCGTGCCCTTTGCGTCCTATTGAATTGAAAATTGATAGTGGAGAATTGAGATTACGTTGACCCTCACTTTGCGCTCTTTGCATCTTCGTGCCCTTTGCGTTCTAATGAGTTGAGAATTGAGAATGCGTTGAACTCAACTTCGCGGCCTTTGCCCCTTAGTGTCCTTTGCGTCCTTTTCGTCTCAAAATAATTAAGGCGTTACCGAATACCGTAAACGCTAAAACTCCTTCCCCTCTCTAAGCACCGCCTCCTCACCCTAACATCACGCCGAGTGTATGGCTATTCTTTATTCTACTTCACAGAATTTTTAGAAATAGATAGGTCTTCTATCAGGAATGCAACACCTTACTTCATCTTTCGATTTTTATACTGTAGACCCAATCCCATCCCTAGTTCACGGAACTCAATAAAAAGCTATTTTTGTTATTACACCAAAAGTACAGGCTAACCATGCTTGATGTTGATGGTGAGTACAACTGAAGAGGCAGACACTAATCGTCACTTATAAAATTGTATTGTAGCAGCTGAATAAATTTGTACATATGACGAATCGTTTGTTACTGATACTAGTTATAATTTGGACTAAAACAACGTTTAGCCAAACCGCTAATAAACTACTCATCGGCGAGTTGACTCTAACTCAAGAGACGTTTCAAAAGGCAAAAATTGGTGACACCTTGTTTTTTCAATTTGCCAAAAAACCGTTTAAAGGCAGCATCAAAATTCACTCCGACAAATGCCTCTATTCATGGGCAACTTGTCCTTTGAATACTCATAAAAATGACCCTTGGTGCAAAATTGGCTCATGGGAAAATAACGATTGGATCGTTTTCAAATTAAACGGTCGAATTTATACTTTGAAAAACATAACGCCGGTTAGCAACAACGGACCACAAAGATTAATTGTCCAAGATATAAAGCCATAACCCGTTAACCTTCGTACGAATTAACTAAAGCGTAAAGCAGCATTAGGCCCAAATCATTAAATCGCAAAAATGCTTAATGGGTTTACTGCTTACTAATCAGTTCGCGTCAAACTCCATGAAGCCGTTGATGAAAACAAAGTGGCCATCGGTGTATTCGGTGAACTCAACGCCCTTCCAAATTTTGATAACCACTTGGTCTTTCTTGGTGAGCATGTACAATTGAATTTCGCCGTTGTTTAGCGCACGCTCAATGATTTTCTTCTTCCACTCTTCTTTTACTTCCTTGCTAAGCGAGGTGAGACTTTCTTTAAACGAAGCTTCAGGCACTTTTGCTGCTAATGCACACAAAGCGGTTTGAATAGCGACTTCGTTTTTTGGATCTACTTCTCTAAGAATGTACTTGCGAATCAAGGCAACGGGGGCTTGCCGCGAATACAAGGCGCAAAATACGTCCTCAATCATTTCGGGATGGCTGTACGTATCAAGGCATTTTTTTAGTACGTCCGCATTTTTATCGTCCTGCGCAATAGCCAATGCTAAACACACGTAATGATTAAGCACAAAACCGAATTTATTGGTTAAGAGTTTTCCAGAAGCCAATAATTGTGTGAGGTGATGGTTCGTGGTTTTGCTATCGAGTAGTTGGGCAAGTAAGTAGGCGTTTCCGGCTAAAACAACATCTGTTGCCATGAGCGAATCGCCCAAGGCAATAAAAGGTTTTGGATCGCCCTTAATAGCTGCCAGCGACTGGCGAGTAGCGGTGTAGACTTTTATTTTGCCCGACATGAAATCATAATAATTGAGATCAGGGGGTAAGTACTCAACTCCAACAAATCCATAACCTATGCGTTTCTGCATAAGGTAAAACAACCACGTTTTTTCACGGGTGGTGTACTTGCTATTCGATAAAATACCAGACAAGGTGGTGTTATAAAAATCATCCTTGAAATATTCCGCACGCACTGTAGCATCAATGGTAGCAACCAATCCAGCGGGAATTTGTTTGACAGTATAGGTATTGTTGAGGGTGTTTTTGTTAATCGGTCGAACTTGGGCTGAAAGGTGGAGGGTGAAAACGAGACCAAGTAGACAGCTAAAATGTTTCATAAACTAAAATTAGTGCAAAGCTGCTGAAATACGACCGAAATGGGGACGATTTTTAAACAGGTTTTTAGTAAAAGGGGGGATAGGTGCTTCCAAGGGATGAACGGCAGGATTCTGGTCTAAAATGTATGCCTCGTCCATCTTTTTTACTTAATTTTCGACCTATGAAACCATTCTTCATATCCTTACTTGTAGCGGGTAGTTTATCATCGGGACTCGTTGCGCAGAACAAGCTGTTAACCATACAGGAAGCGGTAAACAAGGGCCGCACAACCTTAGCGCCAAAACGCCTTAACCAATTGGCCTTTGTGCCAGGCACAACTACTATTGCCTACCTCGATAAAAACGAGATCACGGTAATTGATGCTAAAACAGGTAAACCATCAAAATCAATTTCGTTGGTTACGCTCAATAAATCGCTCAAGGCCATTAATATTGATACGGCTACGGCTTTACAAGCAGTGACGTGGAAGGATGCGGATAGCTTTTGGTATAAAACCAAGGCGGGTGAGTTTTTGTACTCCATCTCTAAATCAACAACAGAAAAATCAACGCGCAAAAGTGTTCCACGTGATTTGGAAAATGTGGATGAAGTAAAAGAAGGGTTGTACGCTTACGTTAAAAACAACGATGTGTACATCCACAACAGTGGCAAGGAAGTGCAAGTGACTACCGACGGTTCCTACACCATTGTTAACGGCAAGAGCGTACACCGCGATGAATTTGGTATTCACAAAGGCACGTATTGGAGCCCGAATGCGAATTACCTGGCGTACTACCGCATGGACCAATCGGATGTTACCGACTACCCCATTATTGATTGGAGCACGTACCCTGCACAAAATAAAAACATCAAGTACCCAATGGCCGGCAACAAGAGCCATTACGTGACCCTGCATGTGTACAGCATGAAGGCCGGCAATGTCACAACAATAGTAACGGATGGCCCGCGTGATCAATACTTAACCAACATTGCTTGGGGTCCGGATGAATCTAAAATCTACATCGCTATTATTAACCGCGAACAAAACCACATGAAATTAAATGAGTACGATGTGGTAACAGGGGCATTAACACGCACCTTGTTTGAAGAAAAAGACGCTAAGTACATTGAGCCGCAAAACCCCATGTTGTTTGTAAAAAACAACCCGAAACAATTTATTTGGCAAAGCCGCAAGGATGGCTTCAACCATTTTTATTTGTACGACATCAGTGGCACACAAATTAGGCAGCTAACATCTGGACCATGGGAAGTTAAGGGCGAAGCGGGCTTTGACGCTAAGGGGGAGTTTTTGTATTTCTATGCTAATAAAGAAAAGCCGGTGAACCAAGACATGTACCGGGTTGAATTAAAAACGGCGAAGGTGACACGGTTGACGTCTGGCGATGGTTTTCATACGGTTGTAAAGTCAGAAGATGGTAGTTCGTTGATTGATAGTTATTCATCGTGTTACGTGCCGCGCGAATACGCGGTGGTAGATGTGAAAACGGCGAAGTCCACCACGTTCTTTAAAGCAGACAATCCGATTGCAGATTATAAATTGGGCAAGTGGAATTTGTTTACTATTAAAAATGCAGAAGGTCAGGACTTGTATTGCCGATTATTTAAGCCCGTTGATTTTGATTCTACCAAGAAATACCCGGTATTGGTGTATTTATACAATGGTCCCCACTCACAAATGGTCACCAATACCTGGATGGCCGGTGGTGAACTGTGGTACCAGTACATGGCTCAAAAAGGATACATCGTATTTACGTTAGATGGTAGGGGTACCTCTTACCGTGGTAAGGACTGGGAGCAAGCCATACACCGACGTTTAGGCACGGTAGAAATGGAAGACCAATTAAAAGGCGTGGAATACTTAAAGTCATTGCCATACGTCGATGCTTCCCGCTTGGGTGTGCACGGTTGGAGTTTTGGCGGCTTTATGACAACCAGTTTAATGACCCGTTATCCGGAGGTGTTTAAAGTGGGTGCTGCAGGCGGACCGGTAATTGATTGGGCCTATTACGAAATCATGTATGGCGAGCGGTACATGGACATGCCACAAGAAAACAAGGAAGGCTACGACGCCAATAATTTATTGAACCACGTTGGCAAACTAAAAGGCAAGTTATTGATGATTCATGGCGCACAAGACGATGTCGTGGTATGGCAACATTCTATTATGTACCAAAAAGCCGCAGTCGACAAAGGCGTGCAGCTAGACTACTACGTATATCCAGGGCACTTTCACAATGTGTTAGGTCCAGATAGAGCCCACTTAATGGAAAAAATTACGAATTACTTTTTGGAGAAGTTGTAGGATTATTTAATATTAATAGTGGCACAAGATCAAAGTGTTGCTATTAATTAATTTCTTCAACCCCATAAAAAAACCCCACATCAACCGACATGGGGTTTTTAATTATTTATTTCTTTATTACGCTAAAAATTTCTCCAGCGCGGTAGTGTACTCTTCTTTGAAACCATTTACAGTACCGTAGTTCGTGCCGCCAATTACAACGTCATGACCCTTTACAGTACCAATCGCCTTAAATGGAACACCCTTCGATGATAGGGCTGCTTCTACCGCCGCTTTGTCGGCCGCTTTTACCGTAATTACAACACGGCTTTGTGCTTCACCAAACAAATACGCATCGGTGCGAACAGCGCTATCGGTGGTTACTTCAAAGCCCAAGCCTTTTACCATACCGCTTTCAAGCAACGTGATAAACAAACCGCCATCGCTCACGTCGTGTGCCGATACCACCTTGCCAGTACCAATGGCTGCGGCAATGGCTTGCTGCACCTGCAATTCACGATCAAGGTCGAGGTGCGGGGCTGGCGATAATTTTACTTTGTGGTAGCTGTATAAATATTCCGATGAATTAATGTCGTTCAAACTTTCACCTACCAGGTAAATCACATCCCCTTCGTTTTCAAAAGCAATGCCGGTTTGGTGTTGTTTGTTTTCTACAATACCAATCATGCCAATGGTGGGTGTTGGAAAAACGGGACCCTCGTAACTCGATTGGTTATAAAAGCTCACGTTACCACCGGTTACCGGGGTTTGAAATTTTAAACACGCTGCACTCATGCCCTTAATGGCGCCGACAAATTGCCAGTACACTTCAGGGTTGTAGGGGTTGCCAAAATTCAAGCAATTGGTCACAGCACTTGGCGCACCACCACTGCACACAATGTTGCGGGCAGCTTCACTCACGGCAATGGCACAACCTACTTCAGGGTCGGCGTTCACATACCGCGAATTACAATCAACTGTCATCGCTAAAGCGGTATCGGTGCCGCGCACGTTTACAATGGCTGCATCCGATGGTTTGTTGGTCGACATGTTTACAGTGCCCACCATGCTGTCGTACTGGTTGTAAACCCAACGTTTGCTGGCAATGTTTGGGTGATTGGCCAAGTGGTGCATCACCGACTTTAAATCAGCAGGCTCTGCAATGTTGGCAATACTAAATTTCTTGGTCTCTGCGTAGTAAGCTGGTTCCTTGTATTCGCGGGTGTAAACCGGAGCACCGCCACCGAGCACCAATACGCCTGCTGGCACATCGGCCACAAGTTCGTCGTGCATGTAGTAACGCAAGCGATCGCCTTCAGTTACCACGCCAATTTGTTCGCAATTCAAATCCCATTTATCGAAAATCTGTTTGACTTCCGCTTCACGGCCTTTCTCAACCACCACAAGCATGCGCTCTTGCGATTCAGAAAGCAATATTTCAAACGGGTGCATGCCTTGTTGGCGGGTCGGAACTTTGTGTAACCACACCTCCATACCGTGTTCGCCCTTAGCACTCATTTCTGAGGTAGAGCAAGTAATGCCGGCAGCTCCCATGTCCTGCATGCCCACTACGGCACCAGTAGTAATGATTTCGAGTGTAGCTTCGAGTAATAATTTTTCTTGAAACGGATCGCCCACTTGCACCGATGGTAGGTCCTTAGCCGACTCTTCGGTAATGTCCTTACTCGCAAACGAGGCACCGGCAATACCGTCCTTACCAGTTGCTGAACCCACGATGAACACGGGATTTCCAACGCCTTTAGAAATAGCGCTGACTGTTTCGCCGCGTTTAACAATGCCCACGCTCATGGCGTTCACCAGGGGGTTCACGTTAAAGCTGTCGTCGAAAAATACTTCGCCACCCACAGTGGGTATACCAAACGCATTGCCATAATCGCCAATGCCTTTCACCACGCCCTTAATGAGCCACTGGGTTTTAGGCGATTTAATGTCACCAAAACGCAGTGAGTTCAGTTGCGCAATGGGACGAGCACCCATCGTAAAAATATCGCGGTTAATGCCCCCTACGCCGGTTGCTGCTCCTTGGTAGGGCTCAATAGCGCTAGGGTGGTTGTGTGATTCAATTTTAAAGGCACAGCCCAAGCCGTTACCAATGTCAACCAAGCCGGCGTTTTCTTCACCCGCTTTGGCGAGCATATGCGGACCATCCTTCGGTAATTTCTTTAACCAAGTAATGGAGTTTTTGTACGAACAGTGTTCGCTCCACATCACCGAGAAAATGGCTACTTCAGTGAAGTTCGGCGTACGGCCGAGAATTTCCTTTATTTTGTCGAATTCTTCGGCGAGAAGTCCCAATTTTTTCGCAGCTTCTACATCTGCTAATTGCTCAGAATACTTGGTAGCGGTCATTTTTAAAATAAAGCACAAAAATACGAAAACAGGGGCATACTTGGGGCGGAAAATTAAGAACAGTCCACCACACGCCTTGTTCACTACCACCGCTTCAGAAGTCATTAAAACAGCCTGATTTAGAAGCTCTTGCTAATTATTTGGGCGCCTGCCGCCCTACGCCACTTTACACAGGCGGCACTGGGCTTTCCGTTTCAATGCCGCTTGTCATTTGCAAGGGTTGTAGGGCTGCGGTGGCTCCCTGAAGCAGAAGGTGTGTACAAAAAAATGACCCGCCTTCGCTTCAGGGTGAAACGCCTCCTCGCCCAACAACCCTTTTGCAAATGCCTAAGCGTCATTTCCACTGCAATCCCGGGCGCACGTTAATGTGAGTGGTTTATCGCCATACTAATTCGCCCAATTTTTCTTGTTCATTTACTAAGTTGTACAACGCTTTAAAGAAAGTGCCAAGCGAACAACGAATAACGACAATTAAAGTAACCGTTTGCCGTAACGCGCGCCAACGATTGCAGGCTGTAGCTTGGCGAAGCGGGGACGTGCATACGCTTGGGTGGCGGAGGCCCCGCGCGTAGCAGCGGGGACCCCGCACACCCTAGTGTATGCCGGCCCTGCAAGCCAACTACTGCCGGAAAGCGTGGCCCGCTGAATAAATACGGCGGTAAGAGCGGGAGGCGCCCAAATAATTAATCGATTAAGCTGTGAGTTAAAGACGGTCTTCAAACGACCCCTTGTGCAACGGCGATTTCTCTAAGGTGTTTTGTGCTTTTGCACCAATGACTCGCAGGCGTGCCACACCAATTGAAATACGTTTTCGAAATCGCTTTCGGTGCCATAGTAAGGGTCGGGCACTTCTGCCTGCGGCCGGTCGAGGGCGTACTCTAAAAAGAGGTGGACCTTGGCCTGCTGCTCCTGCCGCCGCGCCTCACGCACCACGTTCTTGTAATTGTTTTGGTCCATAACCAACACCAAATCAAAACGGTCGAAATCAGCACCGCTGAACTGCCGTGCCCGCAAAGGGGTTAAATCAATGCCATGCTTTCGTGCATTCGCAATGGTGCGCCGATCGGGTGCTTCGCCAATGTGGTAACCAGCCGTACCGGCACTGTCAATCTCCCAACCGAGCTGCAATTGGGCATTCATGTGCAAAAGCACGCCCTCCGCCAAGGGCGAACGGCAAATATTGCCTAAACATACAAATAGGATGCGCATGGGGTAAAAATACCAATTTTAATAGTATCTTCTTAATTTCTCTAGAACTTTCAAATCATTTTAATAAATTTATAGCAGAATTAAGCTTTTAGTTTTATGTATTCGCAAAAACGTCAGTTACTTGAATTTGTGGTGGCCCGGCAAAAAGAACTGGCGCCGCTCCAAGGGGTGGAAGTGCCAGATGGGGGCTGGATTCAATTGATCCGAAAATCAATCGGCATGTCGCTACGGCAACTGGGCAACCGCCTTAACATCTCGGCGCAAAGTGTCAAGGACATTGAACGCCGCGAGGTACAAGGCAGCATTACCCTGGCAGCGTTACAAGAGGCGGCTAACGCCATGAACATGAAGGTGGTGTACGCCATTGTGCCCGAAACCGACGACCTGCAAACGATGATAGAAACGCGCGCACGGGCCCTGGCAGCCGATATTGTAGAACGCACACACCAAAACATGCTGCTCGAAAATCAGGAAATTTCGCCCGAAAAAAAGGAAGCGTCTATTCAAGAACGTACCAACCGCTTTATCAATGAAATGCCGCGCTATTTATGGGATTAACAAACAACGCACCGCCACCGGCCAGTGGTTTACGGCTGAAAGGACTGAACCACGCCGCCACCATTAAAGAAATGGAACAACATGCCATGGAGCAAGCGCTCGAATGGTTCCACTTTAAACCGTTTACGGCTGAAGAGGTGTTTACCGAGGACTTTATTCTATTCGTGCACAAAAAACTATTTGGGCGGGTGTGGAAACAAGCGGGCCAATTGCGGCAAAGCGACCTACCACAAGGCTGCCGCTGGTCGAACATTGCGATTCAATTACGGCAACTCAACGCAGAGGCCCGCGATAATTTCAACCGCTATGCACCCGATGAACTGGCCTTGCGCTACATGCACCGCCTGCTCGGCATCTACTGTTTCGAACAAGGCAACGGCCGCCATGCGCGCTTTATGGCCGATTTAATTGTAACCAAGCTGTACAACGCGCCGCCCTTTACATGGGGACGACTACTCAACGCCTCACCCGAGCTCATCAGAAAAAATTACCTGGCGAGTTTAGAAGCCGCCGACTGCAACGATTATGAGGTGCTGATGCGCTTTTCACGGTCGTGAATGCGATTATCTGCGTATCTTTGCGGCCTTGGTAACCATCGGAAATATTCAACTGCCAGAGTTCCCGCTCTTGTTGGCCCCCATGGAAGACGTGAGCGATCCGCCCTTCCGGTATGTGTGCAAACAATACGGTGCCGACCTCATGTACACCGAATTCATTAGCAGTGAAGGGTTAATTCGTGATGCCATCAAGAGCAAGAAAAAACTCGACATTTTTGATTACGAGCGTCCCATCGGCATCCAAATATTTGGTGGCGACGAAGAAGCCATGGCCCTATCGGCAAAAATTGTCGATGCCACACAACCCGACTTGGTAGACATCAATTTTGGTTGTCCCGTTAAAAAGGTCGTCTGCAAGGGCGCTGGCGCCGGCGTATTAAAAGACGTAGACTTAATGATTCGCCTCACCAAGGCCGTGATTAAATCGACGCACTTGCCCGTAACGGTAAAAACACGGTTGGGCTGGGACGAATCCATGATTAACATTATGGAAGTGGCAGAGCGTTTGCAAGACGTGGGCGTAGCTGCCTTAACCATCCATGGCCGTACCCGTGCCCAGATGTACAAGGGCAGTGCCAACTGGAACCATATTGCCGAGGTAAAGCACAACCCCAAAATTAAAATTCCCATTTTCGGTAACGGCGACATCGACTCCCCCGAAAAAGCCTTAGAATACAAAAACACCTACGGCATCGACGGTATCATGATTGGCCGTGCCGCCATTGGTTATCCCTGGATCTTCAACCAAATCAAGCACTACTTCGCCACCGGCGAGCACCTCCCCGCTCCCACCATCCACAACCGTGTCGAAGTCTGCCGCACCCACCTCTTAAAATCCGTCGAATGGAAGGGCGAAAAACTCGGCCTCCTAGAAATGCGCAACCACTACGCCAATTACTTTAAGGGCGTCCCCAATTTTAAAGAAACCCGAACCAAATTAGTCACGTTGAATAACGTAGGTGATTTATTGAAGGTGTTGGAGGAGGTGCCGCAAGCTTACAGCAATTTGACAGTAGGGTAAAATCGTGTGAGGGTATAACCTTGTTAATGCCCTAGGTCATGAATTAAAAATCAAGAATCGCGTTAGTCTAATCAATAGCTCCACAAGTGCTTGACATTGAGGTATCTAAACGTTTAGATTTTAGGGATTGAAGAAACAATGTCTTATGGTAGATGACTATTGAGAAAGTTGTCTGCATTTAATTAAATAGGTGGAGCTGGTGAGAGATTTTAAATAAATATTATATTTGTTAGAACTAACTTCGTTTTGGTAAGTAGATTTGTAGGGATATAAGCTGAGAATGAGTTGAGATTAGAAACAAGTTGATGGCAACCTTATGACTACACAATACAACGGCAGACATAACGACCTAAAAAACAGAATTAACAGGCATCTAAAAAAGTTGACTGGGCAAAACCTTGACTTTTATTCAAAATTCAAGCAAGACGACTTGATTGAACTTAAAACTGTTCTTTCCGACATCAATAATGTGCTGACATTTAGGACAACAATTAGCGCGGCAAATTGGCTTAGTGATTTCTTTAAATTTGACACAAGGACAAAAGATGATATTTTAAAAACCATTGACCAAATAAAGCCAAATACAAAAGGGTTTGACATACACATTTTAACGCCATTTAAAATTATTGCGGAGGTAAAATGTATTTCACCCGTAAATAATGGAGACAAATTTGGTGCCGCTCAATGGAACTCCATTTTGGATGATTTTCATAAATTAAAAAATGGAAAAGGAACACTTCCTGACACCTCAAAATATTATAAGTTCGTTTTTCTGCTTGACTTAGGCGAAAGGACTGACCAAGCAATAAATCAACTTCTAAGAACTTCCAAAGGGACAAGTGAAATACCTTTAAGAGCAAACCGACATTTAGTAAAAAAACATATTTCATTGTTGACTGGAATGGAAAAGGCAGACGACTTGGGACTTGAAAAAGTATATTTAAAAAAAATAAAACTTGACAAATAAGATGGAACAGAAATACATAAACAATCAACAGTTAAGGGAGTTTGTTCAACAACATAAATTGATGAATAGACATAGTATTATTCAATTTTATTCAATTGTCAGTATCACGACAGCAAAGAACAAGATAACTAACCAAAGTATGAAAATAATGATAACACTTGACGGTTATGACAGCTATGGACAATTAACACTTTTAGACAGTGATTTAGACCCATATTTATTTCCTACTGTGTTTGAAGCGAAATGGCAAAACATGAAACATGTTGATAATGAATATTTGGAAATTAGTGATGTTCACACCCAAAACCAAGACATCGGAAAATATAGTGTTAAAATAATTCCACTTGAAAGATTAAATGACTAGCAAGGAAGCCACTAACAGCACCTACCCAAAAGGCGGGGTTTTGTGCTTCAGAGACACATTTGTACAAGCCGAAAATTTAGTTCTCCGAATGAAGTTTAGTGGTAAAAATCCCGCCCTTCGGGTAGCTGCAAAACGTTAGCGGCATGCGTAGGACGACACCAAATAGACAGATTAAAAAATTAAAAAATAGAAAGAAGGGATAAATAAAAATGGCGCACAAGGACTTATCAAAAGCAAAAACCGGAAAGAACGATGAGTTCTATACACAATATCATGACATTGAAAAAGAAATGTCCGCTTATCTAGATTATAATCCTGAAGTGTTCAAAGGCAAAACGATTTTATTGCCATGTGACGACCCTGAATGGAGCAACTTCACAAAGTATTTTGCCCAGAACTTTCAAAGATTTAAACTCAAAAAACTCATAAGCACAAGTTTTGCCGTTGAAAGTAAAAACTATAAGACAACATATCAGCCAACACTATTTGAAGTAAATGATCCGAATTTTGATGAATACAAGACAAGAAAAAACGGGAAAATATTCACATTAACAAGAGATAAATCTGGAGATGGTAAAATTGACGTTAATGACTTAGAGTGGAAATATTTGAAAGGAGATGGCGATTTTCGCAGTGCAGAGATTAAAAAATTGAGAGACGAATCCGATATAATAGTTACTAATCCGCCGTTTTCATTATTTAGAGAGTTTTTAGCGTGGATTGTTGAAGCGAATAAACAATTCGTCATTATCGGAAACATGAATGCAATTACATACAAAGAAGTTTTCCCATTAATTAAAAGCAACAAAATATGGACAGGCATCAGATTTAATCAAAGATTAAACGGAAAAAACATGACCTTTTATGTGCCTGATGATTACAATTTAAGCGGAACAGAAGTTGAAGTAAGTAATGAAGGTAAAAAAATGATTAGTGTTGCTGGAACAGGTTGGTACACGAACCTAGACCACGGCAGACGGCATCAACCTCTGACTTTAATGACGATGGAAGACAACATAAAGTTCAGTAAACATAAAGAGGTAAAAGGCAAAAAATATCAAAAGTATGACAACTATGATGCTATTGAAGTTCCTTTCACTGATGCAATACCAAGCAACTATAAAGGAGTAATGGGGGTGCCTATTAGTTTCTTAACAAAACATAATCCAGATCAATTTGAAATCGTTGGTGCTACCGAAAGTGAAGGTCGTGGTTTTTCAGAAGGGTTGTGGGATGAAAAGAGCAAAATTTCACAGCCATTAATTAACAATGAAAGAGTTTATAAGAGAATATTCATAAAACATAAGAAGCCATCAAAATGAAAACAACACTAAGGACAGATATTAAAGTTAAAGATATATGCGATGGTTTCGTTTATAACGAGCTTGAAGGCAAGGGTCTTTTTGGTTTATCAGGTAAATTAACCATACAGCCTGAATATCAAAGAAACTACATTTATGCTGACGGCAAAAGAGATGTTGCGGTTATTGACTCGATGCTTAAAAATTACCCCTTGGGTCTAATTTATTTCGTTAAAGTTTCCGAAGATAAATTTGAAGTTCTGGATGGACAACAGCGTATTACCAGCTTTGGTCGTTTCGTGACAAATAAGTTTGCCGTTAAAGTAGAGGGAATGGAACAATACTTTGAAAGTCTAGCACCTGAGTTACAATCGAGAATATTGAATACTTGTCTTACAATTTACGAATGTGAAGGTGAAGAGCCAGAGATTAAATCTTGGTTTAAAACAATAAATATAGCAGGAGTTCCATTAACTAATCAGGAACTAAACAATGCAATTTATTCTGGACCATTTGTCACACTTGCAAAAGAAGAATTTAGCAATAGTCAAAATGCAAACATTCAAAAATGGAGTGCTTATGTTTCTGGCAGTGCAAATAGACAAGAGTTTTTAGAATGTGCACTTGATTGGGTAAGCAAAGGAAAAATCGAAGACTATATGGCTCTTCATCGCAAAGACAGCAACATCAAAGAATTAAAATCCTATTTTACCAGTGTTATAGATTGGGTTTCTACGGTATTTACAGAAGTAGAAACTGAAATGCGTGGACTTGAGTGGGGGCGACTTTATGAAACTTACAAGAAAAAACCCTATAATCCTAAAAAGGTATCGGAAGTAGTAAAAAGATTATACGCTGATCCATATATAAAAAATCGTAAAGGTGTATTTGAATTTATTCTTGGCGGATCAACGGACGCAAAGTTACTAGAAGTTAGGGTTTTTGATGAGGCGACAAAGAGATCTGTTTATGCAAAGCAAACAGCAGAAGCAGAGAAAAAGAATATCTCAAACTGTTCTTTATGCGCAATTAGCCATGATTCTAACAAAACTAGAATTTACAAATTAGCAGAAATGGACGCTGACCATGTTACCGCATGGAGTAAAGGTGGTTCAACCGCTTCAAATAATTGTCAAATGTTATGCAAAACACATAATCGCGCAAAAGGAAACAAATAAGCACATAGTAAAATTATTTTATTTTTGAAATAGATTGAAATGATGCGCCATAAAACAAAAAGATTATTTCAATCCGTTTTTCTTGGTATTAGCGCCATTAATAGTGTTAAGCTAATTATCCTGATCGGCATTTTTTCTATCACTGTAATTCCTTATTTGTTTACTAGAGATTGGGGTTTGCCTTCCTTTAAAGAAACTGGTCAAATCGGTGATACCATAAATGGAGTTGCTGGGCCATTCATTGCTTTGATAGCGGCCTTCGTTACTTACTTAGCTTTTTTTATGCAGTACAGAGCAAATAGAATTCAAATTAAGCAATTTAAGGAACAAAGAAGGCAATTTGAAAAGCAAATAACAGAGCAAAGAAATCAATTCAACACAGAGATTGAACTGCAGAAACGTGTGCAAACAATCGAACAATTCGAACAAAAATTTTATGAAATGCTCCGGCTACACCGGGCAAATGTAGAAGAAATGCATTTATCAAATTTACTTGTAGGAAGAAAACTATTTGTAGAGTTGTTTTACGAATTCCGTTACGCATATTATATTGTTCAAAAAATCGTTGATGAGTGGCCTAAAGACAAATATGACGCGATTGACTTAGGATTTCAAAAATCAGACAGTGAAGCGGTAACCAAAATTGCTTACCATATATTTTTTCATGGAATTGGAGTGAATTCAAATCCTTTAATAATTTCCTCATTAAAACACGATTGCTCTTACATAATTTTAGAGCCAATAATTGCTGAATTCACAGAAATACAACAAGATTATGAGCGCCAAAAACACAGACGCTTAAACGACGGTAGTGCCAAACAATTATTCAAGACGGATAAAAACATATACAAATTCACGTTAGACTTGGGTGAAAAAAAACTCAATTTAGAAACCGTGTATAAACCATTTGACGGTCATCTTCATCGCCTCGGACATTACTACCGTCACTTATTTCAAACAGTTAAATTTGTTTCTGAATATGATCCCGAAAAAATAAGTCCAACACAAAAATATCAGTATTTGAAAACTCTTAGGGCGCAACTTTCAAGTCATGAACAACTCTTACTCTATTACAACTCGCTATCAAACTTTGGTTCCCCATGGAATAAAAACAAGTTCATTACTGATTACAAGTTAATCAAGAATTTACCTCTTCCCCTTGCGGACTTCGGTCTGCGTCCTCAAGCCAAATATGTAGAAGAAATTGCTACACTTACAGCAAGAGGTGAAGACTTTTTTGAGTGGACTTGATTCTTGGCTGTTCCCCTGCGTGTCGCGCTCTTCGTTTCAATCTTTGCAGGAGGCAGGCAATGCATTTACACTTTAATCGCTAACGGAATTCTACACAAAGCTTTAATTTAACAAAGTCCAAATACCATTGCTACGTTTTATAGCAATGTTCTGCTGCGTTTTGTACTATCTTTGTTTTATGAGAAGGGGTTCATGTTATTTTGTAACTAATTATCCTTAATTGGAGGGTTATTTAAGCGGTTGTTAATTTGACAATTTCCTTGTTTTTTTATAATATTTGTAGTTATGCCCATACCTACAAATATTGGTAAAGAATTCTTGGATTTATTTTATCACGAAATAAAGGATCAGGATTTAAGTAATTCAAATAAACTAAATCTTTTTTCTCTTCGTGTCACAAACAATTCTTTTGCTTATAATGAATTAGTTGAACTTTTAGGAAATAAACTGTATCATTTCGCCTTGTCTCGGACTGAGGTAAAAAAGCTTGTTGATGCAGGTAATTTGAGAACCTTAGTTGATAGATCCAAAGAAAGACTAAGGAATCACTTAGAAACTTTAAATGGAGAGTCTGATAAAGAAGGTGGTGAATTAGGTGAAATTTTACTTTATTGCTTTTTGGAGGCATACCTTAATGCTCCAAAGATTTTGACTAAACTGGAGCTGAAAACATCTTCACAACTTTATGTGAATGGAGCCGATGGGGTGCATTTATTAAAACTAAATGAAGAAGATTATCAGCTTATTTTTGGTGAATCAAAATTGCACGCTGATTTGAGTCAAGCGATTAGAAAAGCATTTGAGTCAATTGAAAAATTACTAAAGAAGGATAAAAAGAAACTTAATTTTGAAATCAATCTAATAAACAGTCAATTAGTCAAAGAGGCTTATGATGAAAAAATGTATAACGCGTTAAAGCAAATAATTATACCACGAGCAAGTGAAGATAAAATAAATATGGATCATTCATTCGGAATTTTACTTGGCTATGACATTAATTTAACGGATGAAGAACGCAAGCAGAAAAATTCAGACTTTAGAATTAACATAAGAAAAAGAATTAAAAGTGAGGTTGAAAGCTGTATCGATTTAATAAATAATCAGATTCAAAAAAATCATTTTACTGGGTATAGTTTTCACATATACGTTATACCCTTCAGTGATTTGGCAAATAAAAGAAAAGAGATTATTGAGGGCTTGTTAAAATGAGTAAAACAATCATAGAACAATTAACTACAGATATACTCGGGAGCGAGTATTTTTTGTCACTATACGACAAATGTTCTATTCTCAATGCTCAGCAAACAATTGTAAAATCAACTAACTCATTAAGTCTCTCTGCCAAAGAGTTAGTAGATTCTCTTAGATTCGCAGACATACTTTCTCATTCTGACCTTTCAGAAGGACGGAATAAAGCATATCAAATTATTACATTTCTTAATTATCGTTATTCATCAGATCACACTTATAAAACGGTTGCAAAAGCTGTGTATTCAAGACTTGGGAATTTCCCTGCAATAAAATATCTAGAAGTTCAAAATCAAAATCAAGCTGAAATTCCATTTGATAGAATGATTGGTATGGAGGCTAAAAAGATTATTCAAAAAGTGCCTGATAGTGATACTGATGTTTTTACTGATTCACAATACGAACTCTATAATAAATTAAGCAATAACCTAAAGTATAGTTTTTCTGGCCCAACTTCAATGGGTAAATCTTTTATTATAAAAGCTTTCATAAGAAAAGTTATTAAAAACAGCCCGCCTGAAAATTTAGTGGTTCTAGTTCCAACTCGAGCATTGATAAATCAATTCACGTTGGACTTAAAAGCCGAGTTAAACCCCTTACTTCAACAATTTCGCTTCAAAATTGTTACCAACTCTAATATTAGTGATTTAATTACCGAAGATAGTTTTAGTTATATTTTAGTTCTTACTCCAGAAAGGTTAATTAGCTATCTTTCGCAATTTTCAAATCCACCAATTGGTTTTTTATTTGTTGATGAGGCTCATAAGCTAGCACAGGAAAAAGATACGAGAAGTGTTACAACTTATTCAGCAATAGCTAAAACGTTAAGTAAATATGGCCAAAACGTCAAACTATATTTTTCTTCCCCAAATGTTTCTAATCCTAACGTTTTTCTTGATTTGTTTCAGAAACAAAACGAACAGAACTTTTATACAACAGACGAATCCCCAGTTTCGCAAAACCTTTACTTTATTGACTTAGAAAGCAGAACCATTGAACTTATTCAGAGTGAAAAATTTACTAAAATTGAGGTTTCCGATTTTGATAATAGATACTCATCAGTAAATTCAACTATTAAACATCTAGGAGAAGGCTCAAATAATCTCGTTTATAATAATAGTAAAAGCAAAACTATTCTAGGAGCAAAGGATTTCGCTGATTCACTTGCAAATAAACAAGAGGCTACTTTGGAATTGAAAAAAGCCATTCAACAAATCAAAGAGTACATTCATCCCAATTATTATTTGGCGGAACTACTGGGAAAAGGAGTTGGATATCACCATGGAAAACTGCCCCAATTGATAAGAAATCTTGTTGAGGACTTATATAAGAAGGAACAAGTTAATACAATATTTTGCACTTCAACTTTATTGGAAGGGGTTAATATGCCGACAAAAAATTTATTTATTTTAAATAACAAAAATGGAGTTGCAGAGTTAGAAGAAATAGATTTTTGGAATTTAACAGGTCGGGCTGGTAGATTAAATAAAGAGCTTTTTGGAAATATTTACTGTATTAAACACCCAGGCTGCGATTGGGAAAATAAGGAAAGTATTCTTGTCAAAAAACCAATAGAACTACAACCAACTGTTTTGACTAGAATAGATAGAAATCTAAAGAAGATTGAAAAACTTCTTAATAATCAAAACATTTCTGGAACAGATCAGGAAAAAGAGATTTTAAAATATATTGCCAATATAATATGTACCGACTCAATGGAACTAAGGGCTAATTATAAAAGTCCAATTATTGAACAATTGATTCGTGACAAAAAAGAAAAGATTTTAGAGTTAGCAAAATCAATAACTAAAAATATAAATGTCCCTCTCAATATACTTGGATCAAACCAATCCATTAATGTTACTAAACAGCAAAAAATATATACCAAACTTAAAGAATTACATGCTAAAAATAAAACTATAAAACTCCCTTCCAGTAATAGTGAAAACTTCTATTTAGTCTGTAAACAAGTATTAGAAAACTTCTATGACTTATATGATTGGGGTACAGCCGAAAAAAAATTGAACAAAAAAACTAGCATGTCATACTATGCAACAATAATGAATCAATGGATAAAAGGCTTTAGTTTAAATTCAATCATTAATCAATCCCTAGATTTTCACGCCAAAAATAACCGAACCGTTAAAATTGATTTTAACACTTATGTTCCTTTTGAAAAGGGAAATTTAAAACATATCAATATCATTATTGAAGATGTTATTGACAATATAGAATATATTTTACGGTTTTTATTCGAGAAGTATTTTAATCATTATCATCAAATGTTAGTTAGCATATTAGGGGAAAAAGAAGCTGGTGAAAATTGGGCGATATTATTGGAATACGGCACTCAGAATAGAATCGTAATAGCATTCCAAAATCTAGGGTTATCAAGGCATACGGCAACTTCAATCTATAATAAATGCAGAGATTCATTTGTAATTAAAGATTCAAAACTAATTTCAATAAATAAAGCAAAGATTTTAAGTCATTTTAAGTCAAACTCTATTGAGTTTGATGAAATAGATAAAATGCTTTAATTGTCATTACATTTAGGATTATGTTTTCCATAATAGTCCTTAAAAGTTCTCGTGCTATAGAAGTTACCAATTTATGGCGTTAAACCATTGTACTTCAGTTGTCGTTCTACGCTGCCAAGGTGCTGGACAATATTTGATATTATCAGCATGATCAACGATGGAATTCTGAAGTAGAACGTTGTTTACTGAATTTTTTATTGTGATTAGTTTCAAAATGTCTGGTTCAGTATTTGGATTCCAACCCTTTCTACTATAAATTACCCTTTCGAATTTTATACCCTTAAACGCTTGATAAAAATCGAAAATAGTTACATTCGATCGGTTCTGATTTATTCGAGCATCTAAATGACTATCCTTAAAATCCAGGAGGGGCTGATCGTGATCAATCCCTTTTATTAAATCTACAATAACTATTTTATTCTTTAAGCAAAATTGCCTCCAATCATCAACTGTAAAATTAAGTGAGCAATGCAAACTTTGCTGTATTATGCTATTAGGAAAATATTGCCAAAACAAGTTTCTTTTTCTTCCGTAAAACCAAGTAGCATCATTTGGACTCAAGCAACTATCATCATCAGGATTAAATGTGCCAATGACAAGAATTCTATTTTTGGGTTCTAATACTTGTCCGCAAAAAGACTGGGACCCTTCAAGCAGGTTTAGTTCTTCAATAAATCTGTGTTGTATCGCCATAATTTTCTTTCGAGGCTTATTTATGCTATTAAAATTAAGATTTTATATCAAACGAAAAACGCTTCTGTTTACTGAGTCGGTTTACTTTTAGAACGAAACATTCACTGCCCCTTGTAACCTCCCCCATAATTTGGACAGCTTGTATATAAACAAATGCGTATTACGAGTTGGTTAAAATTGCAACGAAAATGAGCTCTGCTGAGGAGCAAATCTTCAAATATTTTTGTTAGTCAAAAAAGTATCTGGCTTTCAAACTATTTAACCCTGGCGTAGCAGCAAAAATTTGATTCTAATAAATAAAGGGGTATTTTTGAAGTAGGGCTAATTTAATAATCAGGTAAAGGTAGGGGGGTTGCGTAGCGAGAGGGTTGCGCATATTAATAAGTTAGTGGTAAGTGGGCGGACAATTACGTAAAGACAAAAAACATACAGACATGAATGGCTTCGACAGAAAAAAACACTGGGAAAACATCTACTCGACAAAGGAGTTAAAAGACGTAAGTTGGTATCAACCCACGCCGACAACTTCGCTGGAATTCCTCGAACAGTTCAACATCGGCACGACAGCAAAAATAATTGACGTCGGTGGTGGCGACAGTTATTTAGTTGACCATTTGCTTCAAATGGGATATCAGGACATCACCGTTCTCGACATCTCCTCTGCCTCGCTCGACAAAGCAAAGAAACGACTTGGCGACAGCGCTTCAAAAATAAAATGGGTTGTTGCTGACGCAGCGACATTTCAGCCAACTGAACAATACGACTTTTGGCATGACAGGGCAGCATTTCACTTTTTAACGCAGGACAACGAAATAAATAATTACATCGACACGATTCGTCAGCATTTAAAACCGACTGGCGTTTTAGTAATCGGAACATTCTCGGAACAAGGTCCGAAAAAATGCAGTGGCATTGAAATAAAGCAATACTCTGAAATAACAATGACTGAACGACTACAAAAGTTTTTTGAAAAAGTAAAATGCATCACGGTTGACCATAAAACACCATTTGACACCATACAAAATTTCATCTTTTGTAGTTTTAAAAAACTTGCAACAAATTAGGCGGTCACCGAGAGAAAGCTGTGTGCGCCCACCATACCACAACATCAAGCAAGCTCCATTTTTTGTGCGGGGCTCCTCAAATACAGTAACTGGAGTTAGCAAAAAACGAAGCCTGCTTGCGAACCGTTAGCACGTATCGCTGAATAAATACTACTTTTATTAGAACACACTTCTTATGGAATTACAACCTACTGAAAGTAAGTAAGTCGATTCAAGTTAGAAATATGATATAAACTAGTGGTGTAACCTCCCCCATAATTAGGACAGCTTGTATATAAACAAATGCCTATTACGAGTTGGTTAAAATTGCAACGAAAATGAGCTCTGCAGAGGAGCAACTCACCAGGGATTTTTATTAGTCAAGAATATCACAAAGTTTAAACTCAAAATGTTTAATCCTTGACCGGACCTTCGTTCAGATTTCAAAAACACGTGGGGACAAAACAATTTTAAATCAATCACGCTAGGCAATAGCATGCAACCAGGTAGTTGAAAGTTGGACAACTGCTAACTCATGATGACATACAAATGATTAAGCGTTAAGAGCCAACTCAAATTATACCCTATAGGGTACATAAATGACAGAAATTCAATTATTACCCCCGAAAGGGTATACGATTTAGATTTTAAGTCATTTTACACCCTAATGGGTATAATTTAAATAGTTAACGTAATTCGCAATTCCTGTGTAAACCACACCCATCGCTCGTTAAAACGTTATGTAAAAATCATTGGGGTGGCTTTTCCAGAAATCGCAATCGTCCGATTTTAAAGCAATGACAGTCATCCGCTCTCAAGTCATTTTTTGTTACCCTCTCACGTTCACGCCGCGTCAGTGATTGCAGCGGAAATTTATTGCGAGCTGTTGCTACAAGTTTGTTAGGTGAGGAGGCTGAGCCGCCTGAGCGGCGAAGACCCCGCAGCCTTACAAACTTGGCAACAGATGCAATAAATTGAAGCGGAAAGCACGCCCGGACGCCCAAAAAACAATTAGAACGTTAATGGGCTTCCAGCCAATTTAATCCAACACCCATGCCTACTTCTACCGGCACGTTTAACGGCAAGGCTTCGCGCATGTGTTTTTCTACGAGTTGCTTGACGTGCTCGAGCTCGGGCTTGTACACATCAAAGATTAATTCGTGTTTAATCTTCATAGTGAAATACGCTTATTTAGGATGGCCTTTCGTTTACCCTAATCGCAACCCATGATAATAACTCTTTTAACAGGAAGGTTGAGCCGAGGATGTAAGTACCTTAAAAAATAAACGCCTGGGGCTGCTTCAAAATGGTGCAAAAAGGTATTTAACCCCGAATTTAGAGTTACATACTTTTCAAAACAAACAACACCAAGTTCGTTTACAATTTGCACCAACACATCCCGCTTCAATTCATTTACTGACGTTTCAACATGAATAGTGCGGCAACTAGGGTTATAAACAACTTGAAAATCGTTTGAACTATTCGAGTTACAATAAAGGTCCGTAATGCCATGAACGGTTCGTTCATTGGCTTTGTTGATGGAAATCAGGCGGTAGTAATTAATGTCCTTAGCACTAGCATCAACGAACATTGCTTTAATTTTAGAAGGTTGTAAATCATGTACCTCTGTATAAACAGGTTCCCACGATTCGTTTGTAGTGTACTTTTCGAGTACCAAGGTATATGTTTCGTTTCTTGAAAAATTATTCCAAGTAATCTCCGATTTACCAGAAACACAATCTGCTTTAAAATTACTAATAGAGATGGGTAGTACATTAATGGTGCCTGACGTTTTTGAACCAAAAGTAAATGGACTAAAGCTCGTAATGTTGCTAAAGGTTGCGATGGATCCCGAAAAAGTCCCAGAGCAGGTCCCCGTGATAACACAGTTTTCTGAAGCATTTTCCCAAGCTCCGCTATTAAAGTGTGCCACGTTCAAGTAAGCATTATTGCAATTATTTATGCCGCTTGCCGTAGCATCACTCCAGTAAAGTGTAACAATGGCGCCTGTTGTTCCGGAAGTCCTATTTAAGTCCCAATATTCTACACCTGATACACGAGCGAGTGTGGGGGTAATTGATGAGGCTAGGGAATTGGTGCTTGTATGGGCGCTTGCAAAATATTCAGCCTTGAATGTGGCTGAAGATGACATTGAACTAACGCCAATAGGCGCATAACGTCCGCTCTTACCTACAGGAAAAATAAAGCCAGATGAGCCCGTTTTACTCATCGGCCCGCTAACATAAGACGAAGCACTGCCACCATATGCTGAAGCGGTTGACAATGCAACCAACATAGCGACTGAACTCGTTTGTACAATTCCAGACGTCAAAGTGAATGAACTAGAAACATTTATTGGTGAACTCAAGGTAATTGTTCCAGATGGGTTGTTAAATTCAATTTCTGTAACCGTATAATTTCCCGAACCAGAAACCGTTTGATTGTTTGCTGACCCATTAAAAATCAAAACACATGTGTTGGTTGTAAGTGACCCATTAACAGTTAGATTACCGGCAATGTCTGTCTCAATCGGATTCAGGACTAAAGATTTCCCTGAGTTTAGAATCAGCGAATAAAATTCAGCAGTACTATTGCCAGTAAGGCTGCTAGTACCATTGAAGGTTACATCTGAGTTAGCAGGGTCTACTTCACCGTCGTTTTGAAAATCTGCTGTGACAAACACCTTAGATGTTATAGGATTCAAACGCGTGAGCGATGCACCATTGATAACGACTTGTGAGAATGTAGAAACGCCTGTTCCTAGAATAGAATCAGTTGCCATGAAAATAAAATAAGGGATACTGATTGGCGTGCTGTTGGTACTATTATTATAAAAATTACCAGAGAGGAATAATGAACCAGCAGCAGCCGCCATCGAAAATTGGGTATTACCCGAAATCGTTAAATTATTGGTAACAGAAAAGGAACTACTACTGGTAGTTTTAACAGAAGAGTTGGAAAATTCAAGATTTGAGTAATTCGATGATGGTGTTTTAATTGCTTGAACAGAAGAGCCTTTATAAACAACAGAGTTGATGCCCTCAGAAGCGTCTAGAACCCCTGTAGTAAGCAACGAACCTGTTGACCCTCCAATGGCTAGTGTTGACCCAGATCTGTTCTTCCAGATACTGGTTGTTGCATTGGTGCCTACCAAGTTATTTTCAATAGTAACAGCGCCATAATTATTTACAGTGACCGAGGCTGCCAAGGTTACTGAAGTTGAAAAAGTTAAATTAGCATCTGACGGAATTAATTTATCAATTCCCAGATAAATACTTCCATTACCACTCACCACCCCATCGCCATCGAGATAGGCCCCATTTGCATTCGACAAGCTAAAATTACTTGATCCAAGCACAAGCGTACCATCAATATCTGCGTTACCAGTTAATACTAAATTTTTTCCTGAACCGCCAGTAAGTTGCAACTGTTTGCCATTATCAATGCTCAAATCTCCAGAAATTGTAACTGACTGAGCTGTTGCACAAGTTCCAGTCCCACTGATGCTCAAGTCAGGAAACGACCAGGATGTTGAGGCCGTAAAGGTGCCATTATCGAAGGTGTTGAAAAACTGTAAAACATTAAGTGAGTAAGATTGGTCCGTTAAAACGCCCCCGTTGTTAATATTGAGGAGATAGATATTCGGACTATTAACATTCAACGTAACCGAATGGGCGATGTTTACAGCACTGCTACCTGTAGGGACACAATTACAAGAAGCACCACCTGAGGAAAGACTCCAAATGGCTGGATTGTTCCATAAACCAGAGGAAATACTATAATAGGCGGTAGTATTGATGGCTCTTGCGGTGCCAGAGGGGTTGCCACTTGTAGCAGAATAGGACGTGCCTGAAGCGGTAAAGCCCAGAAAGGACCCGTCAATTTGATCGCCATTATTTGGAGAATTGCTAATATCATAGCACAACCAAAAATGATAACTGCCTGCAGCACTTATTAATTGACTACCCGATACAACAAACGAACCGTTCACTACACTAGCAGTGCCATAAAGACTCGTCTTATTAAACATTTCATTAACCCCAGTATAATATACTCGAATCAATGAGAGATTTGTTGTAGGATTCTGACTTGCAAGTCCAGTGCCAATGGTACTAAAAGTTAAACTTGTAATACTTAAAGGGCTGCCGCAAGTGCCTGAGAATGTAATCTCCACTTGTAAAACCGGATTAGCAATCATGTTAGGAAATAAGTCGGCGGAGGAGGTTTGTGTTGTTGAGTTTTGTGAAACCGCTAATGGCGAGGCAAAACTAAAATCGCCTATAGATAATCCTGATGCTGGATTAGCGGTAGAGTTATCTATAGAAAAAGTGCCCCCTATTCTACAAATGAAACTTGTGCCAGTACTTTGCCCCTTTACCTGAATACCTTTGAATTGAATTGCAGTTAAATTTTGATTGGTGCTAGATGTGGAAACATTTACGGTGATGCCTGCGGCAGCAATCGTGTACCCATTTATGGTAACCTCAGCATCCGTAGCGCTCACTGTACCTGTAGAAGGATTGAAAGCACATACGCTATTAGAAAAACCTATTATTAGTGTCTTATTTGTTTGGTTTTTACGAAATGCCTGATTGCCCAATATTTTTGTCTCATTGATTGCAAAAGAACCTGTTACAAATGCGGTAGGGTAACTGTTGGTACAACTGCTTACTGCTGCGAATTTTGTAACACTAACAGAGCCAACAACTCTTATAGATAATAGAACTAAAAATGTGATTAAAAATCTTTTGAAGAAGCCTTTCATAACCTTCCCTAAATTCTACAATTATTAGCGTTAAACTTTCCTTCTGTAAGTTTTGAAAGTTAATTGAAAGCTATCGGCAACTTTCACCACTGCATCTACCTATCAAACATCAAATCAGTATATAATCGGCTACTAGCTGGTTTGCAAACGAAATCGAATAGTACTAACCAAGAAATGATTGAATCCCTTAAGGCACAAGGTACTGCTGTAAAGTTGTGGCAATTTCTAAAAGTAAAATGGAAGTAAATGGGTGCTTCAGCACAGTTAACGACTCTTTTACACCTTTCCACATAAATCGAGTTAATCCCACATAATTTGTTTTTATTATTCAATAAACCACAATCTAATTGCGATTGATTCGATTCCCTAACTCATTATTTACTGTAACTAAGGGTTAGCTGATTAGCTAAATAAAAACTGAATATATGGAAAGAACTCTTTTAAATAAACTAAATTCAAAAAATAGTGTTTTAGATTTATAAATCGACCCTGCTCTTATAATAAACACCTTCTAACTTCAATGTGCCTCCAGCCAATTTAATCCAACACCCATGCCTACTTCTACCGGCACGTTCAACGGCAAGGCTTCGCGCATGTGCTTTTCTACGAGTTGCTTGACGTGCTCGAGCTCGGGCTTGTACACATCAAAGATTAATTCGTCATGCACTTGCAACAACATTTTGGTTCTGAGCTGCTGCTGCTGTAGTGCTTTGTAAATAGTAATCATCGCCACCTTAATCATATCCGCAGCGGTGCCTTGTATGGGGGCATTAATGGCATTGCGTTCGGCAAATCCTCTTACCGTGGCATTGGCTGAATTAATGTCGCGCAACCAACGTTTACGACCCAACAGGGTTTGCACATACCCGGTCTCCCTGGCAAAGGCGATTTGATCATCCATGTAATTGCGAATGGCCGCGTACTCCCTGAAATAATTATCAATAAGCTCCTTGGCTTCGCCACGGGGAATATTGAGGTTCTCGGCGAGTCCGAAGGCGCCCTGGCCATAGATAATACCAAAGTTCACACTCTTGCTTTTGTACCGCATCTCCTTGGTAACAGCGCTTTCTTCTACGCCAAATACACGCGCGGCAGTGGCTGTGTGAATGTCCTTGCCTTCTCTAAACGCCGCACACATGTTCACATCGCCACTGATGCTGGCCACAATGCGCAATTCAATTTGCGAGTAATCGGCGCTTAACAACACGTGCTCTTCGTCGCGGGCAATAAAGGCTTTGCGAATCTGACGGCCGCGTTCGGTACGAATGGGAATGTTTTGCAAATTGGGATTATCGCTGCTCAACCGCCCGGTAACCGCCACCACTTGGTTGTACGTGGTATGAATGCGGCTGGTGCGTGGATCAACTAACTCAGGCAACGTATCAACATAGGTGTTCTTGAGTTTGACCAATTCGCGGTAATCGAGAATCTTAGAAACAATGGGATGTGCTTTTTCTAATTTACTCAACACATCTTCACCGGTAGCATACTGTCCGGTTTTTGTTTTTTTAGGCTTCTCAACAATCTTTAAGTAATCAAATAATATCTCACCGACTTGTTTGGGTGAGGACACATTAAACTTAGTGCCTGCTAATTCTTGAATTTCTTTTTCAACGGCCACCACGTCTTCTTGCAATTGCGCACTCATTTGGCGCAAGGTGTCGGTATCTACTCGAATGCCCTCGCGCTCAATGTTGGCGAGCACTTCAATAAGGGGCACCTCCACCTCGTTGAAGAGTTTTTCGACGTCGTTGTTTTTTAATTCGGGTGCAAATTTTTGTTTCAACTGAAAGGTCACATCGGCATCTTCGGCGGCATAGGCTGAAATGGTTTCGATGGGTACATCGCGCATGCTGGTTTGGTCTTTTCCTTTTTTTCCAATTAGCGCTTCTATGCTCACTGGTGAATAATTCAAGTACGTTTCAGCCAGAATGTCCATGTTGTGACGCATGTCGGGCTTAATCAAAAAATGCGCCACCATGGTGTCGAACATCCGGTTTTGAATGTCAATGCCGTAGTTCTTCAATACTTGGTAATCGTACTTAATGTTTTGTCCGATTAGTGTTTTAGAAGCATTACTAAACAACGCCTTGAACTTATTCAAACGCGCTTGCGCTTCGTCACGGTCGGCGCTAATTGGCACGTACCATGCATGAAACGACTTCACGGCAAAGGAGAGGCCAACGACTTCGGCATGCAAACTATTGAGACCAGTGGTTTCTGAGTCGAAACAAAATTCATCGTGGGCTTGCAGTGTCGCTAGTAAGGCGTCAATCTTTTCGTCGGTATCGGCCACATGGTAATCGTGCGGCACATCGTTAATGGTTTTAAAAATGGGCGCTTCGGGAATTTCGAGCGGGGTGTCTTCTTCACCCACATCAAACAAGGAAGCCTGCGCAGTATTCACCTTAGAAGCTGCCTTGGCAGCGGGTTTAGCTGCCGGCAACGATTCGTTTCCGCCAATGTCTTCGCCCAACACGAGTTGTGCAATGCGTCTAAATTCCAATTCACGGAACAGGTTCAACAGGGCTTCTTTATCTACCGACTTAAGCGCAAGTTTGTCTTCGTCGAGCTCAACGGGACAATCCAAAATAATGGTCGCTAACCGTTTCGACTGAATGGCCATGTCCTTGTTGTTCTCAACTTTCTCCTTCAACTTGCCTTTTAATTTATCGGTATTGTTGAGCAAGTTTTCGATAGAGCCAAAATCTTTCACCAATTGAATCGCGGTTTTTTCGCCCACACCGGGTATACCGGGAATGTTGTCGACTTTATCGCCCATTAACCCAAGAATATCAATGAGCTCGGCTACATTTCGAATATCCCATTTCTTACACACCTCTTCAATGCCCATGATTTCAGCGCCATTCCCCGAACGCGCCGGCTTGTAGATAAACGTGTTGTTATCTACCAACTGGCCGTAATCTTTATCGGGCGTCATCATGTACGTGGTAAACCCAGCTAGTTCGGCCTTACGGGCAAGTGTCCCAATCACATCATCGGCTTCGTATCCTTCGAGGCCAATCATTTCAATGTTAAATCCCTTAATTAATTCGTGGATATAGGGCAACGAAGCACGAAGATCTTCAGGCATTTCTTCGCGGTTGGCTTTGTACTCAGAATACTCTTCGTGGCGTTGTGTGGGTCCCGATACATCAAACACCACCGCAATGTGCGTTGGTTTTTCTTTATTTAGAATTTCGAGCAGTGTATTGGTAAAGCCGAAGACAGCCGACGTATTAAAGCCTTTTGAATTGATGCGCGGCGCATTCGAAAAGGCAAAGTAGGCGCGGTAAATAAGGGCATAAGCGTCGAGCAAAAATAATTTACGATCGGTGTCTTTTGTAATCATGAGTCGGTTAGTGTGATATGGTCACACAGAATTAAAGATAAATGAAAGTTTCGAGAAGAAGGGCTTAGTGAGGAAAGGAAATCTGATAAAAATTTTTCCAGAATTTGCCAGTTACCAAAATCCGATCTGTTTTTTTATCCCAGGCAATACCGTTCATTTCTAATAAGTTGATGTTTCCGCCTCTTTCCTTGTTGTAAAGCGACGAAAGGTCTATTTTACCCTTCACGGTACCATCCTTGGGATCAATTTTCACCAACATGTTCTTGGTCCACAAATTGGCATAAATAAACCCGTTGATGTATTCTAACTCATTAATTAATTCAGTGGCAAACCCACTCTCGGTTACCGCCACGGTTTTCACCACTTGGTACGAAACCGGATCAATGTAAGTAAGGTTGTAAGTGCCATCGCTCATAATAATGTAAGTGCCATCGGTTGTTAAGCCCCAGCCTTCTTTATTGGGGTAGTTAAACGTGGCAATTTGTTTGTACGTTTTAGCATCGTACACAAACCCTTGCTGATTTTGATAGGTGACTTGAAATATTTTTCCATTGAGCACCACCATTCCTTCGCCAAAATAAATGCGTTTATCGAGTTCGGCCTTGATCTGCAACTTTCCGGTTGCAGTATCCACCACGCCCAATGCTGAACGTGCTTGTGGCAGGTAGTCGGGAGCGCCGGTGCTCTCGAGTAATTTTCCGTCGTCGAATAACAACCCTTCGGTAAAAGCAGTTTCATCGTGTGGCAAGGTGCGCACAAGGGTGAAGTCCATCATGGGCACCGGCTCTGGAGTAGGCGCATTGTTAACCGCCGGCTGCTCTGGTTTTTTAGATTCGCCACAAGCCGCCATAAGCAAGGCCAATGGCAACGCCAACAAAAGTGTGTGTTTTAATTTAATTTCCATGTGCTTCCTTCCTTGCTGTCCTTCACCTGAATGCCCGCTGCAAGCAGCTGATCACGGATTTGATCGCTCAATGCAAAATTCTTTTCCAGTTTTGCTTTGTGTCGCATTTCTAAAATCATGTTCATGACCTCAGCCAAGGCCTCACTGGTTTTACCGGATTCTTCTTCCGTGGCGAGTCCTAATACATCAAATACAAAATGCTGGTAAAGGTCCTTGAGTAATTGAATATCAGCAGCTGTTACCTTTAATTTTTTATCGTTCGCTGAATTGATGATGCGCACGGCATCGAATAATTGTGCAACGAGAATCGGTGAATTAAAATCATCGTTCATGGCCGCATAACACGCCTCTTGAATGGCGGCTATGTTTTCATCAGACGTTGACGCCGGTTCCAACGTTTGAAGTGTTCGCCACCCCTGCATTAACCGTTCAAATCCTTTTTCGCTCGCTTGAAGGGCTTCATTGCTAAAATCAAGCGTGCTGCGGTAGTGTGTTTGCATCATGAAAAAGCGAACAGCCATAGGACTGTACCCTTTCTCAAGCAGCGGATGGTTACCCGTAAACAGTTCTTGTGGTAAGAATCCATTGCCCGCCGACTTCGACATGCGCGCACCATTCACCGTCAGCATGTTGGTATGCATCCAGTACTTTACCGGCTCGGCATGGTAACACCCCTTCGATTGCGCAATTTCATTGGTGTGGTGAGTGGCTTGTAAATCCATTCCACCACCGTGTATGTCAAACGTGTCGCCCAGGTATTTTCGACTCATGGCCGAACACTCAATGTGCCAGCCCGGAAAACCCTTGCCCCACGGCGATGGCCACTGCATCAATGTTTCAGGCTTGGCCTTTATCCACAAGGCAAAATCCAAACGGCCTTTTTTCTCATCTTGACCGTGTAGTTCACGAGTACCTTCGAGCAACTCTTCTAATTTGCGATTAGTTAGTTGACCGTAATTATAATCCTTGCTATACTTCTCTACGTCAAAATAAACAGTGCCTTCTTTTTCGTAAGCAAAGCCATTCGCCATGATTTCCTTAATCATTTCGATTTGCTCGCTGATGTGGCCGGTGGCAGTAGGTTCGATAGAAGGTGGCACGGTATTGAAACGCGCCATAATATTTCTAAAGCCTACGGTGTATTTCTGAACAATCTCCATGGGTTCCAATTGTTCGAGCCGGGCTTTCTTTGCAAATTTATCATCACCTTCATCGCGGTCGCCTTCGAGGTGACCCGCATCGGTTATGTTGCGCACATAGCGCACCTTGTAACCAAGGTGGCGCAGGTAGCGGTAGATTAAATCGAATGAAATAAACGTGCGGCAATTCCCTAAATGCACATCGCTGTATACAGTCGGACCACAAACATACAGTCCAACATAAGGCGGATTAATAGGTTCGAAAACCTCCTTGGAACGGGTGAGTGTGTTGTAAATATAGAGTGGTTGCATGGTGTAAAAATACTCCAAAAAAAAGACCGACAAATGCCGGTCTTCCTTTCAAGGTCGATTAATTAGTTTTTTTTGGAGGAGTCTGAGTCGGTGCCGCCGGTTTAGGTGCTGGTGTGGCCGGTTTTGGCTGCGAATTTGGCGCTCCTGGAATAACTGCGGCTGGCATACTTTCCATCTTTTTCTTTACCGCGAGGAAAATATCATCAGACGATTCGAAATACAGAACGGTGTTGTTACTCGGACTTGTGTCGAGCACATACTTGTACCCCATTTCCTTGGCAACGGCATCCACTGCTTTTTTAGCCTTTTCGAAAATTGGACGGGTTAACTCTTCTTGTTTACGCTTGTAGTCTTCTGAAGCCTGTTGTTGAAAGTCCTGAATACGCGCTTGTAATTGTTGAAGGCTTTCCATTTGCGACTTTTTCACGAGTTCAGACAAATTAGGCTCTTCTTCCATGTATTTTTTATACTTGGTTTCCAGCTCGTTTTGCATGGCTATGATTTCATCCTGCAGGCCTTTCAGGTAACTTTGTGCGACCTCTGTAGCCGTCTTGGTTTCAGGCATTACGCTCACCAACGAATCAAAATTGATGTGAGCAATTTTCTGGGCGCCTGCTGGTAAACTAAATGCTAGTACAGCGAAAAGGACCAGTGTTTTTAACTTATTCATCTTATTGTTGCTTAAATCTTAAAGGGGGTAAAATTACTTCTTATATCCGAGGTATACCAATACATCGTCGCTTTTGTCGTATTTACTATTGGCATATAACAGCGCTACTTGTCCGGCTTTGTCCATCATAAAACCGATACCGTTCTTTTCTGCAATGGCCTTAATGGCGTTATACACCTTGTCTTGTATTGGTTTCACTAATTCCTGGCGTTTTTTAAAAAACTCGCCATCAACGCCAAACCGTTTCCGTTGTAATTCTTGCACTTCTTTTTCGCGTGCTTCAATTTCACTCTCGCGCTTTTTCTTCATTTCCTCTGTTAAGAGGATGGCATCGGCTTGGTAGGCCTTTCTCAATTTCTCCACCTCAGCCATTTTGGTTTCAATCTCCTTTTGCCATTGCTGACTGGTTTTATCCAATTCGGCTTGTGCTGCTTTGTATTCGGGAATTTGACTCATGATATAATCAGTGTCAACATACCCGAATTTGGCAGCACTCTGGGCTTGAGCGCCTTCCATTATTGCTAAGAGCAACGTGAAAATCAACAGTAATTTTTTCATCGTTATTTCTATTTATACATAAAACATGCCATAAACCGTGTTCCTGTGGCATTAACTATTTTTATAATTCGCCAATGGTTCCGCCAATGGTAAAGTGGAATTGCCCTTGGCCAAATCCGCCAGAGGAATTGCTTCGTAAAGGGGAATCAAAGCCCCATCCATAATCAAAACCAAGTAATCCAAACATCGGTAAGGCAATGCGTATCCCTACACCCGCGCTGCGTTTAACCTTCAACGGGTTGAAGGTTCTGAAATTGGCCCAAGAATTCCCGGCTTCAGCAAAGCCCAATACAAATATGGTAGCCGACTGGCTCAGGGTTAATGGGTAACGCAATTCCATGGTATAACGCGCAACTATTGGGTCGCCATAAAAATTACTCGATGGATCGGCATAACCGCGCAACGCAATAATTTCACGGGCCACAAAATTCTGGAAACCACTTAAGCCACTACCTCCAAGATAGAACCGCTCAAATGGCGAGTACCCCACGTTTTTATTGTAATACCCTAAGAAGCCATACCCCACCTTGGTGCGCAATACCAGGTTTCTCGATTCCTTGCCTTCGGCTGCTCGTTTATTCGTGAGCTGAAGGAACCACTCTGCTGTGAACTTGTACTTTTGGTACTCAATGAACTTGTACCGTTCACGATCGGTCATGTCTGAATAATCCTTGCCGTTAAACAACGAATAAGGGGGTGTAAGTTGTCCGCTTAAGGTGATGTTAGACCCCGACTTTGGGAAGATGGGGTGGTCGGTAGAATTTCTCGCGATAAAAATACCTAAGCTGAAATCGTTAGCATACCCTTCGTTAAACACAAAGGTGTTGCCGTAATTGTACAAATCATAGTAATTATAAGTAAGGTTGGTTTGCATTTGAAACCAGTTGTCGGGCCACTTTAATTTTCTTCCTAAACCAATAGAGCCGCCAATAATGGACATCGATTGACGGGCGGTATTATAGGATTTAATGCCGTTATTGGTAACGTACTTGCGTTGACCATTACTAAACAAAGAGTGATACGCTGAAATGGTAAAGGCATTTGGCTTTTTACCGCCTAACCACGGCTCGGTGAATGAGAAATTGTAAGATTGGTAATACAGACCATTGGTTTGTGCACGTAGTTGAAGGGTTTGCCCATCACCACTTGGTAATGGCCGCCATTCGCTGCCCTTAAACATGTTGCGAGCAGAGAAATTGGTAAACTTCACACCGAGGGTACCAATTAAGCCTAACCCATTAGAGCTGGTATTACCGCCCCAACCACCGCTTAATTCAATTTGATCGCTTGGTTTTTCTTCAACTATGTATTCAATGTCAACCGTGCCATCGGTTGGATTGGGTGTAGGAATTACGTTTAATTTTTCTGGGTCAAAATACCCTAACGCTGCTAACTCCCGATTGGTGCGCATCACGTCTGAACGACGAAACAATTGTCCTGGACGTGTACGAATCTCACGGTAAATTACATGGTCGTTGGTTTTTTCATTGCCCCTAACGGTTACTTTATTGATAATGGCTTGCTTGCCTTCGTACATCAGAATATCAAAGTCAATCGTGTCGTTATGTACATTGCTCTCTTGTGGATTGACTTGGAAGAACAAGTAACCATCATCTAAATACAACGAAGAGATATCAATGCCATTGGGGTTCATGAACATTTTTTGTTCGAGCTTGCTTTGATCAAACACGTCGCCTGATTTAATGCCGAGAATGGTGTCTAGCTGTCCACTGCGGTACTTCGTATTACCAAACCAATTGAACTTCCCGAAATAGTACTTATGCCCTTCGTCCAAAAAAATATGGACCGCCACCCTGTTTTTAGTAATAAAGGAAACACTGTCTTTCACCACCCGTGCATCGCGGAAACCCTTTGCCAGGTATTTTTCAGACAATGCGGGTAAATCCTTTTTCAGGTTTTCTTCCAAATACTTTCCTGAATTAAATGGGTTCCACCAGCGGCGACGTTTGGTGTCAGAGAGTTTCATGCGAAGGCGCCAATCTGGTAATACCGTATTGCCTTCGATAAATACTTCCTGAATACGAACCTTCTCTCCTTTATCAATATTGATAAGTACCGATGCTGATGGTACTTTCTTAGAGGTATCTGATTTCCGAATCACATCTACCTTCACGTAATAAAAACCTTTGTCAATGTAGTATTCGCGCACCGTTTGGGTGATGTTACCTAACAAGTAATCGGTTAACACTTTGCCGGTAACCAAACGAATTTGTCCACGAATATCATCGGCTTCCCCCTTTCTAACGTTTTTGCTAAAACGGAAAGTAGTGAGGCGGGGTTTCTCAGTAACTTGTATGGTTAAGAAAATTTTGTCGCCATTTTCACGGCTACTGATGATTTTTACATCATCAAACATGCCTTGTTTCCACAACTTGCGAATGGCATCGGCAATTTGATCGCCAGGAACGGTAATAACATCGCCTTCACTTAAACCTGAAAGGTGGCGAACCACGTTTTTATCTGTAACCGCCCCTTCAACGGTGATGCCGGCAATTACCATTTTACGGGGATTGCGGGCGGCGTCTAAGTTTAAGCCGGTACTGTCTTTTTGAGCAAAAAAAGCACCCGGTAAAAACAAGGTGATCAATGCCAAAAGTCTTAGCAATGCGGCGCAGCTGCTAGCTCTGAGTAATTTGTTCACTGGTTTTTCCAAAGCGTCTTTCGCGGTTCTGATAGGATAAAATGGCCTGGTAAAAATCATCTTTTCTAAAATCCGGCCATAGGACATCGGTAAAGTAAAACTCTGCGTAGCCGAGCTGCCATAAAAGGAAGTTGCTAATTCGGTGTTCGCCACTGGTTCGTATCATGAGTTCTGGATCGGGGTACCGGTTCGTTTTGAGATGTTCTTCGATTAAACGTGGATTTATATCATTTATTTTGATAGCCCCCGTAAGAACTTTTTCTGCAATTTGTTTAACCGATTCTGTTATCTCCCACTTGCTTGAATAACTGAGTGCCAATACCAACGTCACCCGTGTATTGTCCTTCGTTATTGCCTGCGATTCTTCCAATTCTTGTTGGCAGGTGCCCGGAAGGCTGGCTGTATCACCAATTACTTCCAACTTAACGCCCTTTTTATGCAAATTGGGCGTTTCCATGCTAATGGTGTTGACGAGCAATTCCATTAATCCGTCCACCTCTTCCTTTGGTCGGTTCCAATTCTCCGTGCTAAAGGCATACAGGGTGAGGTACTTCACCCCAATTTCTCCGCAAGCTTCTACAATTTCACGAACACTATTAACCCCTTCGTGGTGACCAAATAAGCGGTCCTCCCCTTGTTGCTTCGCCCAACGGCCATTCCCATCCATGATGATGGCAACGTGTTGGGGAACATTTTCTGGGTTGATGGTTTGCTTTAAATCCATTTGATGGCTGGCAAAGATAGTAAATTCAAGGCTCGAAACATGCCTTAAAAATCAGGAGGTATGATCGCTAACAATCACCCATTTTCCGCCAATTTTCTTCCACATAAGGGTAAAATGCCCCCCAACGGGCTTTTCCCTTGCTAATTCCCACTTCCCTACTACATACACGGCTTCTGGCGATAAAACGGTTATGTGTACTAACTCAAAATGCAAGGTCCCCATCGTGGCTTTATCTGGATAGCCCTTTTTGTAATTGGCCAGGGTTTTGTCCCACCCATACGTAACACCCTTACTGCCAATAAACATCAAACTGTCGCTTTTCCAGTACCACTGCATAAATCCCTCAATATCGCCCTTGTTCCACGCGTTTTCCTGCAAATTCATTGCATTTCGAACCATCAGTTCCGGATTTTGTGAAAAACCGTGGCAACCAATCGCCCAGGTTAACAAAAAAGTCAATAACCATTTCATAACATGAAAGTAGTGATTCTATTTAAAGCACCTATGGAATGCTTATCTTTGCGCTCTTAATTTTTTTCGGATGAACCAACCCGTTACCATCAAAAACGCTTTAATTTCAGTTTATCATAAAGATAACCTCGAGCCTATTATTGAAAAACTTCATGCTTTAGGTGTGAATTTATTCAGTACTGGGGGCACACTGAGCTTTATTCAAAAATTGAACAAGCCTGTAACGGCGGTAGAATCATTAACCTCCTACCCCGAAATTTTTGGTGGTCGTGTTAAAACCTTACATCCTGCCATCTTTGGTGGCATTCTCAATAGAAGAAGTAATCCCAATGATGTGGCCGAAAAAGCGCAACACAACATTCACGATATTGATTTGGTGATTGTTGATCTCTACCCGTTTGAAGCTACGGTTGCTGCGGGTGGCACTCCGCAAGAAATTATTGAAAAGATTGATATTGGCGGCATTTCGCTGATTCGCGCTGCGGCTAAAAATTTTAACGATGTACTCATTGTTTCATCGATGTCGGAGTACAGCGAATTATTGGAACTGCTCACTAATAAAAACGGCGCTACCGAAATTTCTGATCGCAAAAAATTTGCGGCACGTGCTTTTGCTACTTCGTCGCACTATGACACAGCGATCTTTAATTATTTCAATTTAACCGAAGGATTTCCTTACTTCAAACAAAGTGAAATGCAGTCAGAAGTGTTGCGTTATGGCGAAAACCCGCACCAAAAGGGGGTTTTTCATGGCCAATTGAGCAACATGCTTGAGAAATTAAATGGTAAGGAATTGTCGTACAATAATTTGTTGGACACCGATGCGGCAGTAACCTTAATGGCTGATTTCACAGAACCAACGTTTGCTATTTTAAAACACAACAATGCCTGCGGCGTGGCTACAAGGGATTCTATCTATCAAGCTTATGTAGATGCACTGGCATGCGACCCTACGTCTGCCTTCGGTGGTGTGCTTATTGCCAACCGCCCAATTGACCTGGCCACTGCCACAGAAATTAATAAACTGTTTTGTGAAGTGGTAATCGCTCCTGGATATGATGCGACGGCTTTAGAACTACTAAAGAGTAAACCCAACCGCATTCTTCTTATTCAAAAACCGGTGGCATTGCCAGAAAAAACGTTCAGAACACTACTCAATGGGGTAATTGAACAAGATCGGGATTCAAAAACTGAAACGGCTAATGAATTACGTCCTGTAACTGTTCTTCATCCGTCTGAAAGTGAAATAAAGGACTTGTTGTTTGCGAATAAACTGGTAAAACACACACGCTCTAACACCATCGTTCTGGCTAAGAACAATACCTTAATTGCAAGTGGTACGGGACAAACATCACGGGTAGACGCATTGAAACAAGCTATTGCTAAAGCCGAACACTTTGGGTTTGATTTAACTGGTGCTGTTATGGCGAGCGATGCCTTTTTCCCATTTCCTGATTGTGTAGAAATTGCGCACAACGCGGGCATTCGCGCGGTTATTCAACCGGGTGGTTCAATAAAGGATAAAGACAGTATTGCTTATTGCGACGCCAATCAAATGAGCATGGTGTTTACTGGCGTACGCCACTTCAGACACTAATAATTCTACTTTCTAGAGTGTATAGGTAACTGGCGCTGATGGGGGGCGAGGGTTAATTCACCCGCACCATGTTGAGCTCCTTCGGCGGATTGATTACCATTGGGAATTTCTCAACTTTTACTGAACTGCTATCCAGTCCGAATGCTCTTGCTTCGCTTAAACTAAAGCGTTTTAAGTAAAAGTAAATATTGAGAACGACCTTTTCGAATAACGGTAAATCGTTTTCATAGGACAAGAACTTTTCTATCACCACGAATTTAAAATCGCCAATAACGTTGTTGCGGTTGAGTGATTCGTAACGACTGGTGATGTCCACCTCATGGTTGTGTACCATGTCTTGTACCACTTTTCTAAACATCAAATTGATGCGCGGTGCCACCCTGAACCCAAGGCGAAAATCGACGCGGAAAATATCGTCGTTTATTTTAATCACCTTGTATTCGCAACGATACGGCTCATCAACCACATCCACGTGAACAAACCAATAAATGTCGGCCTTTTTGGGTCGCTTTTGTAAAATGGAATAAATGATTTTGGACTCAATTTCCTTGGGATTGTTAGCGCTGGTCATATACACCAAGTGGGTCGCGTATTTTTGAATCGAAGGGTCGGCACTCAATTCAACGAGTAGTTGCTTGTAATTGTCGAGGTTAACAAAATCCACATAACGTCTCCTGATTTCCTTCGCAACATACCAACTGGCCATAACAAATGCCAGAACAAGTGCAATCATGAGTGTGACGTAACCGCCCCGCATAAATTTCTCTAATAGCGCCACCAAGAACGTTCCCTCAATGGCTATGTAGGACAAGGAAAACAGGTTGGTAAACCACCTTGGATACTTTTTCAAGACCATGAAAAACACGAGTAAGCGCGACGACATAATCATGCCGAGAATAATGGTTAGACCATAAGCCGCCTCCATGCGCGACGATTCCTTGAAGAAGAGCACCACCAAAACACAACCCGCGTATAACAGCCAATTAATAGAGGTGATATACAGTTGTCCCTTTAGTTCTGTTGGGTACTTTACTTTTACTTTAGGCCAGAAATTGAGGCGCATGGCTTCGTTAATAAGCGTAAACGAGCCACTAATCAAGGCTTGTGAAGCCACAATGGTAGCAATGGTAGCAATGCCAATCCCCACCGGAAGAAAAGACTCTGGCATAATTGAATAAAATGGATTGCGGCCCGATAACGTTTCACCCGTATGGCTCAATAACCAGGCGGTTTGCCCCATGTAATTCAGCACCAACATCGATTTCACAAAAATCCAACTTATGCGAATGTTCTGACGACCACAATGGCCCATGTCTGAATACAAGGCTTCAGCTCCAGTTGTGCAAAGGAACACGGCGCCTAATACCCAAAATCCCTTGGGATAATTAATAAGCAAATCAATGCCGTACCAAGGGTTGAGTGCTTTAAGCACGGTAATGTCCGACACCATGTTCGAAATGCCCATAATGCCGAGCATTAAAAACCAAACGAACATAATAGGTCCGAAAAATCGACCAATAAATTTGGTGCCAAATTGCTGTATAAAAAATAAAGCGGTAATGATAGAGATAACAATAGGAATCGTTGGAATGTGCTCTAAGCCCTTCACCAATTTCAAACCTTCAACCGCTGAGGAAACCGAGATGGGGGGCGTAATAATTCCCTCTCCTAAAATGCAACAACCTCCTAAAATAGCTGGATAAATCAGCCATTTACGCTTGGCCCTTTTAATTAAAGCATACAAAGCGAAAATTCCACCCTCACCTTTGTTATCGGCACGCAGCGTGAAAATGACGTACTTGATGGTGGTTTGTAGGGTCAGGGTCCAAAAAATCAAGGACATGCCGCCGATGACTTTTGTAGGATTAATGGCCTCTTCACCAACAATCGATTTCATTACATAGAGTGGTGAAGTGCCTATATCCCCATAAATGATACCGAGTGTAACGAGTAATCCCCCGAGGGTGATTTTACTTAAATGGCCGTGATTGTCTGGTCCCATTGAAAAGGGATTCTAATTCTTAAAAAGTCAAAATTATGTAAAATATTCCGCCACTTATCGAATTAATTGGAAAAACATTGCGGTGAAGTCGCATTTTTGTAAGGTTTAAAATGTGTGAAGGCTATCAAACCAGCTGTTATTTTGATTACTTTTATTCTACTTTAGGCAAATTTATGACAGCAAATAGACGCATTCCTTTCTCTTTTGTATTCTTCTCCTTGGTTTTAATGTTAAACGCGCAACAAAAAGCGTCCGCCATTTCCAATGATCAGCCTAAAAAACAGTACTTCTCGTTTCAACCCAGCGCGGTTGTTTCTTTTAAAGATATTCAAGATCCCTACAGTCCGAATTTAATGGTGCGCGAAATGCCACGTCAAGGTGGTAATAAACCAAGCACACCGGCATCGCCGACTCAATTGAAAAAAACGGCCAGTGCTACTTACACCATGCCTGCTCTAAAAACAGGATACAGCGCCTTTGGCAACGGCTGGGGCGTGAGCACACCTAATGATAACGACATGGCAGTGAATGACTCTGCTGTTTTTATATCGGTTATCAATACGAACATGCTCATTCGTAATTCTAGTACCAATCAAAACGTAAGTAAAACACTTGCAGGCTTTACCAACCCTGTCAACAACTTCCACCGCGAATTTGATCCAAAGGTGATTTATGATCCAGAGAACGATCGCTTTGCCTTGGTAACACTGGTGGGCGCAGAGGACAGTACCAGTAAAATTGTCATCGGATTTACAAAAACCAACGACCCTTTTGGTCAGTGGAATTTATACGTGCTTCCGGGCAACCCGCTTAATAATCACTTATGGTCCGATTACCCCATGATCGCCATGACTAAAAAAGAACTTTTTCTCTCTATCAACCTACTTTATAATGATAGTTCGTGGCAAACGGGCTTTGTTGAGACCATTGTTTGGCAAATGCGCAAGGACAGTGGTTACGCTGGAAAACCTCTTGGCTCTATTCTTCACTCCAATATTAAATTCAACGGCAAGGCGATTCGCAATTTATGTCCTGTAAAAGGCGGAAGTGCTTTCTATGGTCCCAATATGTACTTTCTTTCGAACCGTAATTTGGCCGCTTCCAACGATTCTGTTTTCTTGGTGAATATCACCGACACCATTGGCGCTCCCGGGTTAACGGTTACTGCCAAAGTAATGAAAAGCCCTACGCCGTATATCTTTCCACCCGATGGTCGTCAAAGCAGTGCTACACAGTCGCTAGCCACTAACGATTGTAGAAATTTGGGGGCGTTTTATGAAAACGGTTTAATTCAATACGTTCACAACACCAAGAATCCAGCCAACAATCTTTGCAGCATTTACTACGGAGTCATTTCAAACCCACAAGGCACACCGTCGGTTACTGGGTACATCCTCAACAACGATAGTATGGATTTTGCCTATCCAAACATTTCCTATTCTGGGGTGGGTCCACTCGACAATTCGGCAGTTATCAATTTTGACCACAGTTCGCCAAAAGTGTTTACGGGCATTTCTGCTATTCAAGCAGACGGGTCTGGGAATTTTTCACCTGTATTGCGAATTAAAAACGGGTTGAATTACGTTGATTTATTATTGAGCAATTTGGAGCGCTGGGGCGATTACAGTGGATCGCAGCGCCGTTACAACCGGCCCGGTGAGGTGTGGATGAGCGGTTATTATGCCTATGCTTACAGTGCTGGTTACCCAAAGGCCCATGGCGCTTGGGTGGCACAGGTGTTTACCAATGATAGCACGCATGTTGGACTGGCAAATACGACGATAGAAGAAAATAACGAAATGAAGGTGTATCCAAACCCAGCACCTAAACGCTTTTCGATTGAAATAAAACTCAATCAACCCGAATACCTTAACATTGAATTGTACGACATTCAAGGCCGACTGATTACACCGCTTTATCGCGATTTAGTTAAAGCGAGTGTATCTGATTTTTCTTTTAATACTGAAACACTAAGTTCTGGCGTTTATATACTAAAAGTGACCGGTAGCGGTCGCACACAAATGCAACACAGAATCGTAATTGAATAAACCATGAACCGCCTCTTCGCCATAATCGCCCTCCTCCTTTTTCCATTGATTTCATTGGCCACTCACAACCGTGCCGGTGAAATTTCCTACAAAAGGATTGCCCCTTTTTCAAAGGTGGTTGGTGGTGTTACGGTGCAAGTTTACACCTACTCCATCACTATTACCAAGTACACTAATGATGGGGAAGGCATTGCCGATCGCTGTCTTGATACTGTTTCGTTCGGTGATGGTGAGAAAGGGATTGCTCCGCGTATTAACGGAAGTCCCCTTGGTGGCTGCAAATGCGGCACCCTCGGCACTGTGGCTATAGGATGCGGTTCTATTATCATCAACCAAACTACGAGTATCGAACCGTACCGGGTAAAATTAAATACTTACACCATAACGCACACGTATCCGGGTCCGGGTAGTTATGTGATTCGGTCATTAGACCCTAACCGAAACGACAAGGTGCAAAACATTCCCAACTCGCTCTATGTGCCCTTTTATATTGAATCGTTGTTGATCATTAATGGGTTTACTGGCACCAATAGCTCGCCTGTGTTTACCTTTCCTCCTGTGGATAAGGCGTGCGTAAATGCTTGTTTTATGCACAACCCTGGGGCATACGACCCTGATCTTAAAGACAGCTTAAGTTATGAAATAACCACCTCCCGAGGGGCCAATGGCGATGCTGCTACTGGTTATACTTTTCCTTACCCCGGACCCAATGGCTCGTTTGGCATCAACGCCTCAACGGGCTTGCTGAGTTGGTGTACGCCTCAAACACAGGGCCAGTATAACATTGCCTTTATTGTAAAAGAATGGCGCAAAAACACGTCCGACAACTACGAGTTAATTGGATACGTTTTACGCGACATGCAAGTGATTGTTGAAGCTTGTCCTAATAATACCCATCCGGTGATTGTTGTTCCGAAGGATACCTGCGTAGAAGCGGGAACAGTGGTGCAAAAAAACGTGGTGGTTAAAGACGCTGAAGGTGGATTGGTAACACTTGAAGGCGGAGGTGGTCCATTCAACACGGCCGTGCCCCTCGCCTCTTTGGCTCCTCTGTCTGCCGTATTGCCAACTAACGGCAACTTTACGTCTAAGTTCGAATGGCCAACCAGCTGCAACCATGTGAGAAGTATTCCTTTTCAAGCGACATTTAAAGCCAGTGATAAGGGTAGTCCGGTAAATCAAGTGGCGTTCGCTAGCTTCAACATCAAAGTTGTTGCGCCGGCGATTAAAAGCATTACCGCTACACCACAAGGATCGAACATTAAAATTAGTTGGGCTGGAGCTACTTGTAATCCTACCAACAACCCTGTAGTGGCTTACAAAGTGTATCGCAAAAACGATTGTGCTACTTACAGCCCATCACCGTGCCAAACATCGCTACCAGAGGCGTATGGCTTTACGCTAGTTGCTGAAACCTCCGCTACTATTAACGACTATGTCGACACTAACAATGGTGAAGGTTTAGTTGTTGGTCAAAATTATTCCTACATCGTTTTGGCTGTTTATAAAGATGGGGCTGTTACCTACAGTGGCGCTCAATATTGCACGAAATTGAGAAGGAACGTCCCCGTTCTTCTTAACGTTGATGTTCTCAGCACGTCGGCTACCGGCAGCGTGGCGTTACGTTGGATTAGACCGATACTGGACAAAGAAAATCTTGACACCACCCAGTATATTAACCCTTATAAACTGGAAGTGATGTACTGGCGAGGCAACAGCGCACAAGTTGTTAGCACCTATACGGCTCAAAGTATTTTAAGTTTGCCGTTAACCTATACGCATTCATCCATTAATACATCCGACACTGTTCATGTGTACACCTTACGATTAAGTTCGGGTAATGATTACATTGGTGACTCACAAAAGGCAACCTCCGTGTTTTTATCTCCTACGGCAGGCGATAGAAAAATTATCTTGAATTGGGCATCGAAAACGCCTTGGAACAATTATAAATACACCGTTTATAGAAAAGATCCAGGCAGCGCCACTTACACGGCAGTGGCCACAACCAGTCTTACTAGTTATACCGATCAAACGAACATCGCTAATCGATTTACTTACTGTTACTACATCGAAAGTGAGGGCAAGTATTCCGACACGTCCATTATTCATCCATTACTGAACCGTTCGCAAGAAGCGTGTGCAAAAGCGGTGGACTTAATTCCGCCTTGCGCACCAACAATTACCATTTCAGCCGATTGTGAAACGGGTTTTGTAAAAATAGAGTGGAACAATGTGCGATTAGCGTGTAACGATTCCACCCGCTCCGACGATGTTGTAGCCTATGATTTGTATTTCAAATCAACCCTTGGGGTTGAATACAACAAATTAGCGAGCTACACCAATACCATGGAACTGAAATTTGTTCCCGATGCTAATCCGCTTATTGCCGGTTGTTATAAAATTGTAGCCATCGATTCTTCTGGAAACAAAAGCGAACAAGTCACCGATTACTGCATCGATAATTGTCCAGAATTTGAACTGCCTAATATATTTACGCCTAACGACGATAATGTTAACGAGACCTTTAAAGCGATAAAGGTGCGGCAGATTCAATCCATCGACCTCATCATTTATGACCGTTGGGGCAATGCCATTTACAGAACGAAGGACCCGTACTTTCAATGGGATGGTATAAGCCGAATTAGTAATCTTCCTGTTAGTTCCGGCGCCTTCTTCTATATTTGTGACGTCTACGAGCCTCGATTAAAGGGCATCGTGAAACGAACTATTAAAGGCTACTTTCATGTAGCCCGCTAACTATGAAATTACACAAACACTTAGTGCAGGCCACTGCTGTAGCACTAAAGGAAATCTTCACCGAAGAAAAGTATGCCGATAGAGTGCTTGAGCGCACCTTTAAGCAAAACCCGAAATGGGGTAGCCGCGATCGGCGATTAGTCGCTGAAAGTGTGTACGACATTGTCCGTTACTACCGCCTCTACAGCGAATTGGCTCAATCTAAAAACAACTATTGGTTCATGATGGCGGTTTGGTTGGTGCTGCACGACTATGAACTACCGGCATGGCAAGAATTTGTGGATGTGCACCCTGAGGCGATAAAAAAACACAAAGCAAAACTCGCAGCAGTTGCGCCTATCGCTCAATCGTATCCTGATTGGTTGTGGGAGTATGGGGTTAACGAATTGGGTGAATCCGTGTGGCAACAAGAAGCAACGGCTATGAATGAGCAGGCCCGCGTGTTTTTACGCGTCAATACTTTAAAAGCCACGCCCGAAAAAGTTATTGAAGCATTGGATAAAGATTACGTGAAGGCCTTGCCCGTTGAAGCGATTCCCGATGCGCTCGTTTTACAAAACCGGGCCAATATATTTAAATCGAAACCCTTTTCTGAAGGTTGGATAGAAGTGCAGGACGCCGGCTCCCAATTAATTGGTTTGTTCCTCGATCCAAAGGCAGGCGACGTGGTAGTCGACGCTTGTGCGGGCGCTGGAGGGAAATCATTGCAATTGGCAGCCCTCATGCGAAATAAGGGGCGTATCATTAGTATGGACGTGGAGCAATGGAAGTTGGATGAATTAAAAAAACGGGCTAAACGCGCCGGCGTGCATCAAATCACCACCCGCTTAATCACCCCCGAAACCGTTTCATCGATGAAAAATAGCGCCGATCGGGTATTACTCGATGTGCCTTGCAGCGGAAGTGGCGTGCTTCGACGGAACCCAGACGCCAAATGGAAATTGAGTCCAGCTGCCCTCCAACGAACTAAAAACACTCAGAATCAAATACTTAACGAATATTCTGAGATGGTTAAGCCCGGCGGAACCCTTGTTTACAGCACCTGTAGCATCTTTCCTTCGGAGAATGAAAACCAGGTAAAATCCTTTCTGGACGGCCATCCAGAATTTAAATTACTGAAAGAGAGCAAGTTGCTGCCTTCTAACGGGTTTGACGGCTTTTATATGGCTCTACTAGTTAAAAGCGGATTTTAAAATTTTGTTTTAGAGCCGATATTTATATTTTTGTGGCAAATTTAAAATTCTAGAAGAATGTCTGACATTGCAAGCAAAGTGAAATCCATCATCGTAGACAAATTGGGCGTTGATGAAAAAGAAGTAACTCCAACAGCCAGCTTCACCAATGACCTTGGAGCTGATTCTTTGGATACTGTAGAGTTGATTATGGAATTCGAAAAGGAATTCAACATTGCAATTCCTGACGAACAGGCTGAAAAAATCGGTACTGTTGGTGACGCCATTGCCTACATCGAAGCAAACGCTAAAAACTAATTTCTTTTACTTATGCAACTGAAACGTGTTGTGGTTACCGGACTCGGTGCTATTACTCCATTGGGTAATTCAGTCTCTGATTATTGGCAGAATCTCCTTAATGGTGTGAGTGGTGCTGCACCCATTACCCGCTTTGACGCGTCTAAGTTCAAAACACGCTTCGCGTGTGAAGTAAAAGGTTTTAATCCTGAAGATTACTTCGAAAAGAAAGAAGCCCGCAAACTGGATGCCTTCTCGTGGTACGGTATTGCCGCTAGCGAGCAGGCATTCAGAGATAGCGGACTCGACACTGGTAACGTTGATTTAAATGAAGTGGGTGTTATCTGGGGTAGCGGTATTGGCGGCCTCGATACATTTCAAAATGAAACGTTCGCCTTTGCAAAAGGCGACGGTACGCCTCGTTTTAATCCGTTCTTTATTCCAAAAATGATTGCTGACATCTGTAGCGGGCACATATCCATGCGTTTTGGATTACGTGGTCCCAACTTTACTACTGTGTCGGCGTGTGCCTCTTCTACTAACGCATTAATAGATGCGTTCAACTACATTCGTCTTGGTAAAGCTGTGGCTATCATCTCTGGTGGTAGTGAAGCGGCAATCAACGAAAGTGGCATGGGTGGTTTCAACGCCTGCCAAGCCATGAGCACACGCAATGAATTTCCTGATAAAGCCTCGCGCCCTTATGACAAAGAACGCGACGGATTTGTTCTAGGTGAAGGTGGCGGCGCTATTGTTCTCGAAGAACTTGAGCACGCACTCGCCAGAGGCGCAAAAATTTACGCTGAAATTATTGGTGGCGGCATGAGTGCTGATGCCCACCACATCACTGCTCCACACCCCGAAGGTCTCGGCGCAACATTAGTGATGAACCGCGCACTTCGTGATGCTGGTATTACTGCCGATGCAGTTGATTATATCAACACCCACGGAACAAGCACACCTCTTGGTGATGTGGCTGAATTAAAGGCCATTCAAAATGTTTTTGGAGAGCATGCCTACAAGCTTAACATTAGCTCAACCAAGAGTATGACCGGTCACTTACTTGGTGCAGCCGGCGCAATTGAAGGTATTGCTACCATTCTTGCTGTAAAGAATGATGCCGTTCCTCCTACAATTAACCACGAAAATCCAGATCCTGAAATTGATCCGGCCCTTAACCTCACGCTTAACAAAATGCAAAATCGCACCGTGAATGTGGCCATCAGCAACACGTTTGGTTTCGGCGGACACAATGCCGCTGTGGTTATTAAGAAGTATAATCCCTAACCATTGGCCATAAAAAAATTATTATCGCTGCTTTCCCTGTCGGGTCAGGGTGATAACGATTTAAAAGATTGGATAAAGGACCTAACGGGACATTCTCCAAAAAACATCGCACTTTACCATCAAGCTTTTTCTCACAGCAGTGCCTCCGTTAAAAAAAGTGGCACCACGATTAGCAACGAACGGCTCGAATTTTTAGGTGATGCCATCCTAGGTGCGATTGTGGCAGATTACTTGTTTTCAATTTTTCCTTATAAGGACGAAGGTTTCTTAACGCAACTGCGCAGTAAAATCGTTAACGGACAACACTTACGCGAACTGGCTATTAAATTTGGATTCGATGCGTTTTTGAAAGCCACATTGAATCGGGATGAAAAAACAAAATCGAGCGCCTATGGCGATGCCTTCGAAGCCTTTATTGGTGCGTATTATCTCGACTTGGGTTACCAACGCACCAAGAAGTTCGTTATCTCGCGGGTAATTAAAATTCATGTTGATCTCGACAATCTTGTTAATACAAACGATGATTATAAAAGTCAACTTCAAATTTATTGCCAACGCAATAAAGCAGTGCTTGAATACCGGGTTCTGAATGAAGAAAAAGTGGGTAACAATAAATTCTTTACAATTCAAGTGTGTATTAACAACACCCCGTATGTGACCTTCGAAAGTCACAGCAAACGCATGGCTGAACAAAAGGCAGCGCAACTTACGTTAGAACAATTGCTTTCCACCAATGGCTAAGCACATCCTCAATAACACTTTTGAATCGTATGATTTTAGCGTTATTGGAATTGCCACCCGCATGAACCTTTATGAGACGTTGGCGCATGTTAATCTCGCTCTCAATATTGAATTGGCCTATACAGTAAACTTGCCCTTTCCTCTCAGTGAAGGGCATGAATTTCAGTTCGCCATTTTTGAATACGAAAGCTCGAGCATGGAAATGGAATTTCAATTTATCTCCAATACCAGCAATCTTCTTCCAACTAGTAAAATCCAATCTACCGGCGATGGCCTTTTCTCTGGCATGGCTGTTGATGAAACCGCGCGATTAATAAAGGAATTACCTAGCGTTGACTTCTTTCTTTGCATGAAGGGAAAAGCACACGAACACCGTGCACTTAGCGCCGCAGCTATAATTGATGGGATAAACGGCATCACTAACGCTGAAATTATCGACATACAATCCTTACCTTCTCGACAAAATTTATTGCTCTAACAGCTTTTTGCATCTTTGTACCATGGATTCGCTATCATCACATATTAAAAACCTTCGTGAAGATTTTATGAAGGGCTCTTTAAATGAATCAGAAATGCCGGCGTCACCCGCGGCTTTTTTTGCCTTCTGGATGAATCAGGCGATAGCTGCTGAAACACCAGAGGTGCAAGCAATGACGCTTTGTACGGCGACACTTAATGGCAAACCTTCTACACGCATCGTTTATCTGCGCGAGTTTGAAGAAAATCGGTTTACTTTTTATACCAACTACCAATCAAAAAAAGGTCAGCAACTAACGGAAAATCCATTTGCTGCGCTTTCGTTTTTTTGGCCGGGACTAGAACGCCAAATTCTTATTGAAGGCCAGGTTGTGGTGGCTCCGGTCGAACAAAGTGATTCTTATTTCAACAGCCGCCCGGTGAGCTCACAAATTGGCGCCTGGGCAAGTAACCAAAGTGAACACATTGCTTCTCGTGAAGCGCTGGAAGAAAAAGTGGCGCAGTTAACCAATCAATATAAAAACGGACCCGTGCCGCGTCCAAGTCACTGGGGAGGATACACCCTCATCGCTGATCGATTCGAGTTCTGGCAAGGCCGCAAAAGCCGCCTACACGATAGAATCGAATACCGCTTAGAAAATACGGCGTGGATAAAATCACGCCTCTCGCCTTGATACTTATCTGCGTAAGAATTTAAGTGAACACACCTCCCTCTTAGTCCTGTTCTTCTTCCTTCAACAACTTCTGATGGCCTTAGGAGCGGGAAATCGACTACTCGTTTTATAAGAAGTGGCGGCGTTCTTGTGTTTTTAAATTGCCTGCTGCTGCCTTATTTACAACGACTAAACGACACGTACTACGGATGTGTTACTGTTTCGTAAACAAGCGAAAAATGCCACCTCCTGCTCAAAAGCAACTCGATTCGTGTGAAATAAAAGTCATAGATTTATGGAATCAAAGTGGATGCAAGTAACTATGACCAAGCAAGAAAAAATTCAACAGTTTAATCCAAACAACATCGGACAGGTAAACGATGGCATGTTCGGATTACCTTTTACTTTAGAAGAATCGGATACAGTACTTATTCCTGTTCCATGGGAAGTAACTGTAAGTTATGGTGGGGGCACCGCAAATGGTCCCGCTGCAATATTAGAAGCGAGTTACCAGGTCGACCTTTACGACCCAATTGTTAAGGATGCTTGGAAAAAAGGCATCGCACTGGATGAGATTCCTGCTGAAATGGCTGCTAAAAGCGACTCCCTGCGCACCTTAGCTGAAAAATGCATCGAAGCGCAAGCGAATGGCACCGATCCGTCTGCACTAAAAAACGACATCGCCCTTATACATACTGGTTGTAATTGGATGATCGATCAGGTTTACAACAAATGCCTTTTCTTCCTCAAACAAAATAAACACGTTGGTCTCATTGGCGGTGATCATTCTACTCCATTAGGAATGATTAAGGCGCTTTCTGAAATTCACAATGAATTTGCAATTCTTCAAATTGATGCGCACGCAGATTTACGGGATGCTTATGAAGGATTCGAGTTTTCACACGCCTCCATCATGTTCAACGCCTTGAAAGAAAAGGCGGTCTCTAAATTGGTGCAAGTGGGTATTCGCGACTATTGTGAAGAAGAATTGGATTTGATTACGAATAGTCAGGGACGGGTCGTTACCTTTTTCGATCGCGATATTAAACGTGCTGAATTCAATGGCGATAGTTGGGACCGTATTTGTAACCGCATCATGGCTACTCTTCCTCAACATATTTATTTGAGTTTTGATATTGATGGGCTCGATCCCAAATTATGTCCCAATACCGGAACGCCTGTAGCGGGCGGGTTTGAGACAGAACAAGTGCTTTACTTACTTGAAAAAATTGTTCTAAGTGGCCGCACGATTATTGCCTTCGATTTAAATGAAGTTGGTGTAGGCGAAAACGATTGGGATGCGAATGTGGCTGCTCGTCTGCTATATCGTATCGCCAATCTTGCTGCTTATAGCCAAACTAAGAAATGAAATTAATTCGGTTGGTATTCCTGCTCTTGTCAATGTCTGCTATCGCTGATACTATTACCCCGGGTCAATACCTGGCCACCATGAAGCTTGCTGCTGATGTGGACTTGCCGTTTCATTTAACTGTGAAACAGCAAAATGGGCGTCTCGTGTTAACCCTCATTAACGCTGAAGACCGTGTGGTAATCGACGATGTGCAAAGCGTTAACGACACCATCGTTGCTAAGATGCCGGAGTTTGATACGGAATTACATTTCACAGCAAAAGGCTCGCACTTGGTTGGCAACTGGATTAATCATTACCGCACCACGGATAATGTCATTCCTTTTACGGCAGATCTTAACAAGGACGGTTTATTTAACTCCCCTGCGTCGCCAACCTTTAATTACGAAGGTCAATGGGAAGTGTATTTTGGTGATGGTGACGCCAAAACCCCTGCCATTGGTGTATTTAGGAAGGGAAAAAATGCCAACGACGTTTATGGTACTTTTTTAACCGAAACGGGTGATTACCGATTCCTAGAAGGCAACGTGTCTGGTAATACCCTGCAATTAGCTTGTTTTGACGGCAACCACGCTTATTTATTCCGCGCCGATTGGCAACCAGATGGATCGCTTGTTGGAACGTTTCGAAGTGGTAAACATTATCAAGAGCGGTGGACCGCTAAACGCAACCCTACATTCAAACTACGAGATCCTGAAACGATTTCGTTCGTTAAAAAAGGGGCTGAAGTGGCCTTTACTTTTAAAAACATGAAGGGCGAAACGGTTTCGTTGAGTGATGACCGCTACCGAAACAAGCCGGTTCTTATTCAGTTGATGGGAAGTTGGTGCCCCAATTGTTTAGACGAATCACGTTACTTCAGTTCGTTATACAAGCAGTACCAAGCCAAGGGCCTTGAAATAATTGCGATCTGTTTTGAGAAGAGTGAGGATTTTGAAAAAAGCAAGGCGCAGGTAAGTAGAATGGCAACACGCACGGGTATGACCTACGAGGTATTATTATCTGGCAAAACCGGCAAAAATGCAGCAGCGCTGGCCTTACCTTGGCTAAGTGAAGTAGCGGCGTTTCCCACCACTATCTTTTTAAATCGAGCACACCAAGCTGTGAAAGTACATACGGGCTTTAATGGTCCCGCAACCGGCGATATCTACACGCTCTATACCCAACAGACAGAAAAGTTCATCGAGCAATTAATACGCGAATAAATGTTTACAGGCATTATAGAATCGAAAGCAGTGTTAAGAAGCTGCATTGAAGAAGGCACAAACAAACATTTTTGGTTTGACTGTGCATTGACTACTGAACTTAAAATTGATCAAAGTGTGGCACACAATGGGGTGTGCTTAACGGTGGTTGCCATAAAGGGAAGCCTTTATCAAGTAACCGCCATCCATGAAACCTTGCAACGCACTGCCCTTAACGATTTAAAAATAAACGACGAAGTCAACATCGAGCGGTGCATGGTGGCAGGGGAAAGATTGGATGGCCATATTGTACAAGGTCATGTTGACACAACTGCTCAATGTATTGAAATACATGATTTGAACGGAAGCACTGAATTTGTTTTTCAGTACCAGCAAGAGCCAACTTACATCACCGTTGAAAAAGGAAGCATCACCGTTAATGGGGTCAGTCTAACTGTTGTTCGTTCAGAACCGGGAGTGTTTTCGGTTCATATTATTCCTTTTACACTCGAACACACTGGTTTTGGCAAATTGAAAAAAGGCGACCGTGTAAATTTAGAATTCGATGTTATTGGAAAATACGTAGCTCGAATGATGCAAGGGTATCACAACTAAAGAAAAGTTGTGCTAAAGGAGCATGAGAACGAATCGCCTGCTTCTAGCCAAATAATCCCATCCTTTGCTTCAAATTGGCCATTGTGATTTTCATGATCTGCAATGCCATACCACGGCTCAAGACATAAAAATTCCTTTTGACCTGGTTTTGTCCAAATGCCAAAATAAGGCCAGTCTTTTGCTCGCATGGTAATGCGGCGATTGCTTTTTGATGAGGCTAATGTTATCGTGTTAATCTGAGCGTCTTCAAACACCAACGCATCCTTGGCAAACAGTTCGGCTGATAATTTTAATTTTTTTGCCGTGAGATTCAATGGCTCTTTGTTCGTGGTGCGCAACCCGTTATTTAATTGTGTTACTTGGTAACTGTCTTTTTCAAACAATAAGTAATAATCTTCAAACGTTTCGTGTGGCTCGATAGGACAACGAAATCCCGGGTGAGCGCCTATACTAAAAGGCAATGGTTGTCGACCGGGATTATTAATGGTGTATACCGTTTCGAGTTCGTTTCTTTTTAAGCAATGAGCAATTTCTAATTCAAAGGGGAAGGGAAATTTTTTGCGTGTCTCCTCATTGTCCATTAACAGCAACAAACAATGATCGGGCTCTGCGCCTAGTACTGAAAATTTTAAGTCCCTTGCAAACCCATGCTGCGACAAGTTGTAGGAACTACCCTTGTAGGTCATCCGATCTTCTTTCAACCGCCCTACAATTGGAAACAGTACCGGCGTGTGTCGTTTCCACGATTCGCCCGCCTGCCAGATAAACTCGGTGCCACTCGGTGTTTTTACCGATGTAATCTCTGCACCAATTCTTGCAACTTCTACCGTTAATTTATCAGACAATAACGTTATCATCAGAGAAACATAATGCCCTCGATTTTAAGAGCGGCTTTGTAGATCGTAATAATTTCATCAACCCCCATTACCACTTGTTTAGCCGTAATGCTAACATATCGTCCATTACTACTCTCTTTGTGATGAATATCGGTGTCGCCCTCAAACAGGTTTTCAACCAAGGCTATTTTTTTTAGTTCACTGGGTACAATAAATTTATACATGTACACCGTAGGAAACGTTAAGGACTCTTGTAATTTCTGCCTGAATCGCTCAATCTCTTCGTCTGTCATCTGCTGGCAAAGTAATATTTATAAATCAATACCAATCCAAAACCCATCAAAAGAATTCCCGTAATAACGTTAATCTTATGCATGATGTTATGGGTTAAACTGCGTTTAAGTTTATCTGCGAGTGATACCTTGGCAAACTCTATCATTAATACCACCAACAAGACCGAGCCAAAATAAATAATCAGTTTGCGGTTGGAGAAAGAGAATTCTTGACTCGTATTCGTTACATAGGTTAACCACAAGAGCCATACACTGGGGTTGACTGTGTTTAGTAACAGCCCCTTGAGTAACATGGATTTTAGTGAGGGCGCTGAAATTTCAATCATGGCATCAGTAGAGGCAACTGGCTTTCTGAGGTAAAGCGATCCAAAGACAATCAGTATCACCCCTGCTAGAACTCCCATAAACTTTAATGTTTTAGGGTCGTCCATAAAACTCGTAGAGCCAATTGATACCAACTTGATCATCAGCATGCACAACAAAAAGTCGCTTAACACCACGCCAATAGCCAACCACGAGCCTACGCGGTAACCGTATTTGATGCCAATATTAATGAGGGCAAAAAAAGCGGGACCAAATGAAAAGGTCAGCAACAGTACAAGTAATATAGTTTGGGAGATTAAGGCAAATATCACTGGTGGGGTTTTATCGATTTAATAAATGCATTCCAATCATTCAAATGTTTGCCTTTTATCACGCGTGGAAATTTACTTTGTCCCCCCAATTTATTTTTACTCGCAAGAAAATCAATAAACGCTTGGTTGGGTAATATTTCAACAACCACTTCTTTTAATGCGTGTTGTCTTTCTACTGCGTAATCATCATTGAGTAATTTCAAACAATCGTCGAGTTTTTGACGCACTACTGTGGGGTCAACGTGTTTATCAGTGCCAATGTACCAATGGTGAGAGAATAGTCCTTCAAAAGGTTCGCCAGCAACACAAAACTCATTGATGGTAATGGCCAGTTCTTCTCCCACTTTTTTCACGGCCTGATTCATATTGTCTACACTTAAATGCTCGCCACACAAGCTCAAGAAATGTTTTGTTCGACCAGTAATAATTATTTCACTTCGGTTAGAATCAGTAAAACGAACCGTATCCCCAATCAAGTAACGCCATGCGCCAGCACAATTAGAAATTACTACAGCGTATTCTGTCTGCTCGTCTACTTCTGCTATGGTTAGAGCTTGTGCCTCTGGTTTAATATTGCCGTCGGCATCAAAATTTGATTCATTAAATGGAACAAATTCAAACAACATTTTATTGTCTGTAATTAGTTTCATTTGTTGCTGCTCGCTTGGTCGTTCTTGATACGCTAAGAAGCCTTCAGAGGCCATGTAGGTATCTAAAAACGTTAGCGGTCGGCTACAGAGCGCGTTAATGCTGTTTTTGTAGGGATGGATCGCAACGCCGCCGTGCACGTATATGGCGAGATTCGGCCACACATCGTGAATGGTTTTTACTTGGTA